>Ga0207733_100523_pt1 | contig 21505 bp, 22 predicted proteins | sample A23P3SouthBayCA_FD_187735 | JGI IMG/M metagenome (GOLD analysis project Ga0207733, IMG submission 187735) | Aerobic enrichment media microbial communities from Eden Landing Ponds, California, USA - A23 P3 (SPAdes) | ecosystem: Environmental > Aquatic > Marine > Unclassified | place: Emeryville... | reverse complement strand
CTTTCGACCCCATGGAACCGGAGACCCACTCCATCGTCCCGTCCGCCTCCACGATGGCGCGTTTGGTGTTGAGGTTGTAGGTGTTTTTCGACCAGTTCTGCACGGTCGAGTACTGAACGTGGGCGTCTTCGCCAACGAAGACCTCGACGCCGCCCGAGTGAAGGTTGAACGCGGAGTACTTCGGCGCGGAACAGCCCTCGATGTAGTGCACTTCGGAGTTGTCCTCGGCGATGATGAGGGTGTGCTCGAACTGGCCCATCCCCTCGGAGTTCATCCGGAAGTACGCCTGGACGGGCATGTTGACGTTGGTGTCCTCCGGGATGTAGACGAAGGAGCCACCGGACCAGACGGCCCCGTGGAGCGCGGCGAACTTGTTGTCGCTCGGGGGGACACACTTCGTCATGAAGTGTTCCTTGACGAGTTCCTCGTGCTCCTGGACGGCTTTGTCCATGTCACAGAAGATAACGCCTTTTTCCTCCCAGCGCTCCTGCATGTTCTGGTAGACGATCTCGGATTCGTACTGGGCGCCAACGCCCGAGAGGGCGTTTTTCTCGGCTTCCGGGATGCCGAGTTTGTCGAATGTGTCCTGGATCTCCTCGGGGAGGTCTTCCCAGGACTCGGCACCGCCACGGGTCTCGATGTCCGGGCGGATGTACGGAACGATCTTTTCGATGTCGACCTCCGAAAGGTCGGGCTGACCCGGCCAATCGGTCGGCATCGGCATTTGCTGGAACTGTTCGAGGGCTCGGAGCCGGCGCTCGAGCATCCACTCGGGTTCGTCCTTGTCCTCGGAGATCGCACGAATCGTCTCCTCGGTCAGACCCTTGCCCGTGGTAAACGCCGACTTCTGCTCCTTCTTGAACTCGAAGCGAGCCTCCGTATCGGTTTCCTCGAGGTGGTCTTGATCTGAGCTCATTATATTGATGTTGTGTTGTATGCGGAAGACCCTTACGCGGCCTCGACTGCTTCTTCGCGGACCCAGTCGTAGCCCTCGTCCTCGAGTTGCTCTGCGAGCGTCGAGTCGCCGGACTTGGCGATCTCACCGTCGATCATCACGTGAACGTGATCGGGTTCGACGTAATCGAGGATGCGCTGGTAGTGGGTGATCTGGAGGATACCGGTCCCCTGCTCGTCACGAAGGGCGTTGATACCGTCCGAGACGTCCTGTAGCCGGTCGATGTCCAGGCCCGAGTCGATCTCGTCGAGAACCGCGACCGAAGGCTCGAGGATCGCTGCCTGCAGGACCTCGTTTTGCTTCTTCTCGCCGCCGGAGAAGCCGGCGTTGAGATAGCGGCTGGCGAACTTTTCGTCCATGTCCAGCTGTTCCATCTTCTCGCGAAGCAGTTCCTGGAACTCGGCGACGCCGACTTCGCCTTCCTCGACGTTGCCTTCCATCGGTGAGGTGTCGTAGCCCGCGTCGTCGTCTTCGTCGTCTGCGGCCTCTTCGTCGTCCTCGAACAGCTCCTCGCGCTCTTCGAGTTTCGCGTTCAGTGCCGTCCGGAGGAAGTTGACCATCGTGACGCCCTCGATTTCGGCCGGGTACTGGAAGCCGAGGAAGACGCCAAGTGCGGCGCGTTCGTTCGGTTCGAGGTCGAGGAGATTCCAGGTTCGCTTGTCTTCTGGAATCTCGAAGTCGCCGAAGTCGTCGTCCTCGAGGTGAATGAGGACCTCGCCGTCGGTCACTTCGTAGGCCGGATGGCCGGCGATGATTTTCGCGGTCGTGGACTTGCCCGACCCGTTCGGTCCCATCAGGGCGTGGATCTCCCCGGATTCGACTTCCAGGTCGACACCACGGAGGATCTGCTCGCCTCCCTCTTCGGCTACCCTGGCGTGGAGATTGTTGATTTCGAGTACTGCCATGGTATGTAGTTCAGTCGGTAAAATGGTGGGGAGTGCCGGTGATGAAGCTTACGCATTTCCATTCCATCGATTCACCTTCTGGAAGGAGATTTTTTTATTTGTGGAAAATATGTATTGTATTCACTAAACTCCCTGTGTCAATGATTGGCCACACCGACGGTGATAATTCGCTGAAAACGGTCGAATCGGCGGGTCTATCCAGTAATCTCCATCATTGATCATCTACTCGCTGACCATGAAACCTTTCAGATGGTGAGGAAGCAGCAATACTTACTGTCTAGAGTCTTCACATGAAACTGCCCAGACCGGTCTGCTCCTGCCCGCTTTTGACTTCCTGCCAGGTGACTCCCATGGCCTCGAGCACGCGCTCGATCGGTCCCTTGAGCGTCTTGTCGAGCATCTTCTCCCAGTCAACCTCGAACTCCGGGGGAATCTGGTCGGCGTATTCGAAACAGATCACGTCGGGATCACGACGGAACTCCCCGTACAGTGGGTCCTCGGCGGGGTCGAGTCCTTTCTCCTGCTCGATCCGCTGGAAGAAGTCGTCGTGGACGCGCTTGAGATACAGACGCTTTGGCTTCGAGCCGCGCTGGAAGTTCGTTCCCAGCAAGAGGTTGGCGTATTTCGCGCCACGAACCTGTGCGGTATCCGTGTCGTAGTTGTCCAGCCGCTTGCCGATACCACCCGGGATACCGACGTCGTTCAGATCGACGTTCCCGGCCTGGTAGTTCTCGACGACGTCAGTGACGTAGGCCGCGACGTCGTCGATGTCCTCACCGTGGACGATGCGGTCGATGACCTCCAACTGCACTTCCTTCGTGATCGGGGCGATGTCCGAGCGCTGGTACTCGAAGCCAGTGATGTCGACCGTATCGACCTCCTTGCCCTCCTTCCAGATGATGTGCCCGGCGTAGCGTTTCTTCTTCCCGGCCTGGAAAAATCGCCGATAAAGTTTCTCGAACTCGATCTGGAAGCGATGGTTCTGGGCGTTCAGTTCCTTGCTCGCGAACTCGTCGTAGGCTGCGTTGATGTGGTCCTCGATCTCGAAGGACTGCTCGATGGCGGCCTCCGCGGACATGTCCGCGCCGAGTTCCAGCATGACGCTGTCGGTGTCGCCGTAGATGACGTCGTAGCCCTGCTCGTTCGCGGCGGTCTCGGTGAAGCGGATGACCTCACGGCCGGTCGCGGTCACCGCTGCGCCCATTTCCTTGTCGTACAGTCTGAAGCGGTCCCACCCCAGGACGCCGTACAGGCTGTTCATGATCACCTTGACAGCGGCCTGCTGTCTGTCGAAACGACCGTACTCGGGCGACGCCGGATCGTGTTCGTTTCGCAACGACTTCTTCTCCTCACGCTCGCTAAGCAACTCGTCGACCATCTCCCGGATGACGCCGTCCGGTTCCTTCCGGAAGTGGGTGCCATTCGGCGTCTGGTAGGTCTCGCCCTCGTAGGCATCTGGATCGACTTTCGTTTCGGGGCTCGCGTTGGTCGTCACCATACACATCGGATACAGCGACTTCAGGTCGAGCACGGTGACGTTCTCGCGAACGCCCGTAATCGGGTCGAAGACCGCACCGCCTTCGTACTCCTCGCCCTCCTGCTGGCCCTTCGAGGGGAGGGCAAATTCGCCGTTGAGTTTGTGGAGGACGTACATGTCGACGGCGTCGCCCGGCGTCGTCGCGTCCTCGAGCTTGCACCCGATGAAGGTGCGGACCTCGTCCCAGAAGGCGATGATGTCCTGCTCGCGGTCGAGTTCGACGCAGAGTTCGACGTCCCGGAGGTTGTACTCCAGCAAGCGCTCGGGATCCTGTTCCCAGAGGTCGCCGATGTCGCCGGTGTAGCGTTCTTTCCCGACGCCGAGTTCCTGCTCGCCCACCGCGTCCAGACGGTAGGAGTCGAGTTCGCTGAACTTCGTGCGCCGGTAGGCGTACAGCAGGTCGAAGACGACCCGACCCTTGACGTCCGGACCGCCCCAGCCCGAGCGCCACACTTCGTCGATGCGGGAGAGTCGGTCCGGCGTCAGGCTGAACGAGTCGTTTGCCGAGTCTTCTTGAAGCTCTTCCAGACGGTCGAGGAAGTACGGGGCGTCGAAGTCGTCGAAGTTCCACCCGGTCAAAACGTCCGGATCCGTCCGGTCGAGATAATCGAGGAACGCTTCGAGCATCGCCCCCTCCTGCTGAAATCGGCGAACCTCGACGGCGAGGTCGTCGTCGCCGATCGGATCGTACCCGTCAATGGTGTCCGGCCCGGCGATGCCGTCCTCGCCCTCGTACAGCCACAGGACGTATTCCTCGGCATAGGAGTCGTAGGAGGTCAGACAGATGATCGGCTCCTCGCCATCTTCGGGAAAGCCCTGACGGTCGTCGACTTCGATGTCGAAGACGTTGACGCGTGGGTCGACCGCGGCCGTCGTGGGTGCGACCTCCTCGGCGTGCACGCGAAGCGAGCCGTCGTCGTTCTCCCGAGCAGGCACCGTGAGCCCGCTGGTGACGTCCTTGTCGATCAGGAATCGGTTGGGAAAGAGGATGTCCGCCTCGTAGTGGTCGAACTCGTCCCTGATCTGGCCGACGTCCCGCGGCGTCCGGCCGAAGATCTTGACAAGCCGCTCGCCACGGATCGATTCGTAGGGCTCGCCGTCCGCTTCGTACTCCCAGTCGGTGATCACGTCGTACTCGCGCAATCGATCCTCGGTGATCGAGTCGTCTGGCGCGTAGAAGTACGGTCTGAACTCGTGGACCCGGACGTGGACCGGTTCGCGATCCTTGGTCCGGCCGAAGACGTGAATGATCGGGGCCTCGTCCGTCCCGAAGCCTTCGATGGTGTAATCCACCTGGGTGACGGCGACGTCCACGGTCTCCTCGACTGGCTGGAAGCGACGGTCGTCTTCGATAACCGTGGCCTCCACGTCACTGGTGCCAGCGACGGCCGCAGCCTCGGCCGCGTCGCGACCACCTGCGCCCCCATCGCCAAAGTCTCCGAGGGCGCGTTGCCCGTCGTCGTCCATGTTGTGCCGGCGTTAGCAGCGCCCAGTAAAAACTACGGTGGTCCTCTCATCGCGAGAAACCGGCCGGAAAGTATATGCCATGCCATGGCATACCAAATTCGTAGGTCCCATGTCTAATCACGCCAATGCGGGCGAGACGGACCGGAGCGGAGATGTGCGATCAGAGCCGGCGCTGCCGGCCGCTGTCGAGACCACCGAGACGTACAAAACGGACGATGGGACAGTATTCTATGACGCGGACAATCCCCTGGCGTGGCTCCAGACGGACGATCCAGTCACCCTCAATGACGTGGTCTAGGAACGATCCTGAGTTTAGCCCATCTTTCCATTCTCGAGATACCGACCACCTTCGGGAAGCGGTCGGTGAACCACGGTACGGAGACGAGACGATGGCTGAAGAGGCGGACGAAGCTGGTGATGCCGATGTCGATGCACGTGATGTCAATCGATGGAATCGATCGTCGAGACGGTCCCGAGCGAGGGAGAGGCGATCCGGGCGGTCGACGCTGAGTCACATCCACGGATAGCGAGGCAGTACGATGTCGGGGGTGTGCCAGCCGTTCTCACTTTCGAGGATGGAGCGGTGAGCGAAAGCGTGGTCGGCATGGTGGAGACAATCCTGGTACAGGCCCTCCTCCAGAAGTTGTCGGGAAAGACGCCGAATGTCTCAGGACCGCTCATCCACGAGTTCCTCGAGTTCGTTTGCCTGACTAATCGCGTCGATAACGTGAGTCGCCACTTCGTCGAGGTCGTCTGCGTATGACTGGGTCGTCGCAGCGACGTTATCGATGTTCGTCGAGGTCTCGGCGGAACTTTCGGCGATTTCATCGAGATCGTCGACTGTTTGCGTGATCGAGTTGGCGGCACGTTCGGTAGTTTCGTCCACCGCTTCGATTTCCGCGATCGTTTCCGCGGTGTCTTCGCGAACGTCGTCGACGATATCCTCGATGTCGGTCGCCTGCTGTTGTGCCTGTTCGGCGAGGGACTTGACCTCGTCCGCGACGACGGCAAATCCATCCCCATCATGGCCGACGCGTGCGGCCTCGATCGAGGCATTCAGCGCCAGCATGTTCGTCTGGTCGGCGATTTCATTGAGTATCGCGGTGATCTCGTCGATCTCGCTCATGGCACCCCGAAGTTCCTCGAGTTGGTCGTGGGCCTTCGCGGCCGCAGCCTTCGCTTCCGAGACGTCCTCGTAGGCCTCGTGGGCGGAAGCCTGCGCGGTCTCGGCCCGCCTGGCCGTTTCGGTACTCGATTCGTTGGCCTCGCCTGCGTTTCTCGACAGCGACTCGATGGCCTCGCTCGACTCGCTCAATTCAGTCCCGATCACCGACAGGAGCTTCGCGTGCTCTTCTGCCAGTGAGTCGAGTCGAGCACCTCCGGATTCAGCGTTCGTCGACTGTTGCTTGTTTGCCATGGCTATGGTTCAGTTTCGGGCGCTGCTGGCACACCACTGTGTGACACTCGCACACTAGCAAGAGAGTTACATAACCCTTGACGTGCCATTATCAGACGCGATGTCAGACGATGAAACGCACGCCTGTGACTGTGGTGCCACGTTCGACACGCTCGACGAATTGAAAGAACACGCGAAGGAAAACCACCCCGACGCCTACGAGGAGAACTTCGGGGACTGAGCGAGTCGAGCGGTTCGATTCCATCAAGGCCGCCCAGTCGAGTTTTCGAGGTCGGATGCATTCCAGTCTCAGAACGTGATGATCTCGTAGTTTTCGGCGACGAGCGAGCGGATGCTCGGGTGGCCGTCGTGGTCGTCGAGGGTGACGACGCCAGCGTCCGCAACAGCGTCACCGACGCCGAAGGCACCGGCACAGAAGTCACAGGCCGAGGCATCGTCACGGACTGCTGCGTACAGTTCGTGGTAGTCGCTGTCCTCGTCCTCCAGTTCCGCGATCCACTGCGTCCCGGCCCCGTCGAAAATGAGTTCGACATCGTCGCCGTCGGTCTCTTTGCATTCCGTCGCCGTCTCGAGTGCGTTCACGACGCGACCGGTGTCTGCATGAGATTCAGTCCCAGCCAGAACGAGGATTGCTGCGTTTACCATTGCACTGCTGGGGAGGAATTCCCTTCGGAAAAGGCCACGCGAACACACCGGTAACGGGGTTACGTACCCCTCACCGTGGGGAAGAGACGAGGAACAAAACCTACGGTAGGCGTGGTGATACCCGCGCTCGCTACCGTTGAGAATTGTCCAGAGAAGTACACTAGATTACGTCTGGGAGTGCTCTGTGTAATGTATGGCTTCAAGGATGTCTGGACAGCACCCCCCGGGGCCATCGCCTCCGTCCGGTCTCGCGATCGTAGACTACGGCGCTCCACCTCGCGGACAGTAGCGTCCCCGGGACGGTCTACCAGCAAGCAGACATCGACGGCGCCCAGCCATTCGACGGTGAATCCTCGGTGGAACTACGCCGGTAACCCATCGGTGACGCCGTTACCGCCTGCTCAGCGTACACTTATTGGTTACCGTTCCTCTTTAGGTAACTAGAGGTAACCTCCCTCCAGGTCACGCCGCGTCGTCTCGCGGCCGGCGGTCGAGGGTTCCTCACCAACAACGGAGACACAACGCATGGTAACAGTCATCAGCGGACTCGTCGGTGGATTGGTTGCAACGATCGTCATGACCGCCTTTCAAATGGGGCTTGGAGACGACTCGCCGCCGCCCACGGCCCTCTTCTGGTCGAAATACGTCGGCAATGGCTCGCCGGAGGATTACATGCTGCAAGGCATCGTTCTGCACATGTTCTACGGCATCGCTGCGGGTGCGGTGTTCGCGCTCGCAGCTCCAGTCCTCGGGTTCGTCAGCGTTGCCTCCATCGGCATTGCTGTGCTCTGGGGCCTGGCGTACGGCGTCATGGTCTTCGTGGGCGCCGCGGTCTTCTGGACGAATATCGTCCTCGGACTCGAACCGGAGAAGAAGATGGTCGGCATGTTCCTCTTCTTCCACCTGATCTACGGCGCCGTGCTGGGCGCATGGCTCGGCGCTGGCATCCTCGCCTGATCGAATTTAAGCCTTTACGACGCGTAAAGGCCGGTTCCGAGCTCCGATATCCGTTAGAGACGCCCCGAACGAACTGAGCGACTCGGCGGTTACCTGTTGCTCACACACATCATTACGGCGTTTGGGAGACGTGTAGACGTATGAGCGACCCGTTCGTCATCGTGGGTGGAGATGCGGCAGGCTTGAGCGCAGCCAGTAAATTCGCCCGAGAAGCACCAAAGCAGGACGTCGTCGTCTTCGAGAAGGGGTCCTGGGTATCCTACGCGCACTGTGGGATGCCGTACTATGTGAAAGGGGAGGTGGACTCCCTCGAGGACCTGCTGACCCTGACACCAGCGGACATCGAGGAACGTGGCATCGAACTGCGTCGCCACCACGAGGTGACTGGAATCGACACGGAGAGGAATTCAGTAACCGTCGAGGCTGCCGGCGGCCAGTTCGAGCAGCCATACGATTCCTTGCTGATCGCGACCGGTGGCCACGCGATCACTGCGCCAATCGAGGGCGCGACGCTCGAGAACGCGTTTACGATGCACAGTATGGATTCCGCCGCTGCCCTCGACGCCTCCCTCACCCCGCCCTCAGACTGGGACCCTTCGAAGACTACCCTCGAGTTCGTCGACGCGGATCTGGTCGACCGTTATGCGACCACACCCCGACCGGAGACCGCGGCCATCGTCGGTGGTGGCTACGTCGGCGTCGAGATGGCCGAGGCACTCGTGGGTCGCGACCTCGACGTCCACCTCTTCCAGCGACCGGACGCCCTGCTACCGCCCTTCGGACGGCCAGTCGGGGAGAAGATCGCCGCAACGCTCGAAAACCACGGAGTGACGGTTCATCTCGAAACGGGCGTCGACGAACTGCGTGGTGACGAACGAGTCGAAGCCGTCGCGACTGATAGTGAAGTGCTCCCCGTCGATCTCGCGCTCGTCGGCATCGGTATTCGACCAAACACCGAGTTCCTGGCAGAGACAGCTATCGAGACCGTTGAATCCGGTGCGATCGTCACCGACGAGTACGGTCGAACGAGCGTCGATTCAGTGTACGCGGCCGGCGATTGTGCGCAGATGGAACATACGGTCACCGGCGAACCTGCCTGGATTCCACTGGGGTTGACCGCGAACCGAGCAGGACGGGCAATCGGCACGACCGTCGCGGGCACCCTAACGGAGACCGGCGCGGTAGCCGGTACTGCGGCTGTCAAAGCCTTCGACATGGAGGCTGGTCGCACCGGCCTCATCGACCACGAAGCGGCGCAGTCGGCCGGGTTCGACCCCATTTCTGAGACTATTACCACGGCATCCCGATCGGGGTACTATCCGGGTGCAGCGGACACCACGGTGACGCTCACAGCCGATCGACAGTCCGAGAAGCTACTCGGCGGGAGCATCGTCGGGTCGGATCGGGCGGCGATCCGGATCGATACGCTTGCGACCGCACTCGATCAGGACATGACGGTCGGTGAATTGGAACGACTCGACCTCGCGTACGCACCGCCGTTCAGCCCCGTCTGGGATCCGATCCTGGTCGCCGCAAAAGTGCTGAATGGACGCTTCGACGAAGATGTCAGCGGTTGAGTCCGCCTGAATGTCCCTGATGACGAAGATACTGACAGTGAACGTTACGACAGGGTGGCTGTCCACCCTGGCTACACCAGCGACGACGTCCTGTCTTCTGCTTCCACGAGATGATCGAGCCCCCAGTCCCGCATCGACTCGATAACTGGTCGTAAGGACTCGCCGTGAACAGTCAGGGAGTACTGCACTCGAACCGGCTTTTCGCTGACGATCTCACGATCGACGAGTTGCTTCTCTTCCAGATCTTCGAGACTGTCGGAGAGAACCTTGCTCGAAATGCCGTCGACGGCCTTTTTCAACTCGTTGAACCCGCTCGGGCCGTGTTCGAGCAATCGGTGGATGATGACTGGATGCCACTTCTTGCCGATCAACGATGCGGTCGTCGTCACTGGACACCAGTCCTCACCTGCACACCATACCTCGAGTCCCTCGATGACGTCTTCGTCGGTCCTTTCGTCTCCCATGGATCGTACGTCGCTCGCCAGGCTCAAAACGATTACTCATAGAAACCCGATAACTATAGGTTACTAGTCAACCCTCGAGCGTATGAGATTTTAAAAAATCAATTCACGAGATTGGCAGATCCGGGTCCTATGGCAACCAGCACGGAACTGACAGTGATGGAGTGATTGTCCCAGCAGTCCGGAATCCGGGGATTGCGGCGGTCTTACCGCTTCCAGTACCCTAGAATCACGCCGATGGTGCCGACCGCGATCGCCGTGACGAGAATCTGAATCAGGCTGCCGCCGAGAGTTGCGGTTGTTCCACTCGCGGTCGCCGCACCGATCGCACCGCCGGCCGTTGGTGCCGCGACGAGACAACAAAGTCCCAGCGCGCCGCCGACGGCGAGAAGCGGCCACGGCACATTCGACTCCGGGGCACGTTGCACCCCAGGATCACTCTCGGTCATCTGTTTTGTTATTCGGTAGCATTGTCCAAGGTGTTTCCGGTTCGGTACCGCCGTCTACATCGCCGAACAGTGAACTCATCACGGGAATGTCGCCTGGAATCGAGAGTCACGAGGAATCGGGGCCTGAAGTGGCTGAGTGGCTAGCCGATGCTGGAGAGGTGTCGTGCAGTCGAGTGACACTCGCAGCTGGGAGCGCCACAACGGTGAAACTGACCGAGAAAACGCGCATCGTTTCCAGGTGGTCCAGCCACCACCGGCGTGCTAACCGAGAACCATTTGTAAAGCGCGACACGAAACCCAGACGTGACGCCCACACCCGGCGGTCCGGAAGACTTCGGCGGTGATCCCCACGAAAGTCCACACGAGCCGGACCTCCCGGGCGAGGACAACCCTGGCGAGCGCCTGATCGAAAAGTACGACCCGACGATCGAGGGCGACGCCGAGCCAGGCGAACAGCACATTCCCGATCCCAGTGAGGTCGACATTCCCGCCGACACTGCGCGACTGTTCTGGTACCTCGTCGTCGTGTTCAACGTCTCACTCGTTGCGCTGTCGATCGGGGTCATGATGATGCTCTTTCTGGACGAGACGCTACTCGGGGGCCAGATCACACTGGTCGGGGCGATCCTGTTTGGATACGGCTACTATCGCTACCGAAGCTACCAGCGAGAGACGGCTGGCGACGACGCAGCATCCGAATAGCGCGATCAGAACGGCTAACCGACTCCAGCGCCCATTGGGGCCAATGGGTCTGGTCCGTGACGAGGCGGGAACGACACTGTTGCTGGTGAAACAATCAGCCGAGTCCGCGCTGGTCCGGGACCCCGAAACCGGCGAGTCGAGCTATCGGCCACTGTCCACACTGGAGTGGGTTTCCGAAGAGTCACCCCTTATCGCCGCGGCACGGGCCCTTCCCGAACCGAACGAACCCCCGCTGTCCCGCATCGCGGATCCCCGAGCGCTGGGACTGGTCGTCTACCTCGACTCGAAGGGACCCCAACCTGTGACGACACTCCTCGAGATCGACACACTCTGTGAGAGCGACCTCCACGGTGCGACGGGTGAACTTCGCGCGGCGGGCCTCGTCGAAGAAACCGACGTCGACGGCTGGCGTGGCTACCGAACGACGACGCTTGCGACCGACGCCCTGGACAGGCTCCGGGATTAATCGGCCAGTTCGGCCACCACGCCGGCGTCGACGCGCTCGACCGTCGAGCGATTCGTCGTCGAGTTCTTCTTGACTCGGACGAGTTGGTCCGCCGCGCCCACCAGTTCCTCGTCGTGACTGACGACGACGATCTGCTCGACGCCCACGTCGTCCCGCATGTACTCGATGAGATCGAGCAACTGTGAGACGTGGCCCGAGTCCAGAAACACGGTCGGTTCGTCGAGGATTAGTGGTGGCATCGGCGCCGCACCCTCGATTCCCTCCGCGAGGAGACGGTAGATCGCACAGCGGAGGCTGAGATTGAACAGCGCGCGCTCGCCCCCGGAGAGTTGCTCCGGATCGAGTGCCTCCCCGTCCTTCTGGTAGACGGTCAACTGGTACTCGCCGTCGAGTTCGATGTGAGAGTACGAATCGTTCTGGTACACCAGGTCGAAGGTCTCGTTGACCATCCGCTGGAGTGTGTCTACGTTTCGCTGGCGGAGTTCTGCCCGCAAGGTGCCGTACATCTGCTGAAGGTCCTGGGCTTCTTCGTACAGTGATTCGAGGTCCTCGACGGTCCCGGCGAGTGCGTCCCGACGGTCGCGGAGTGATTCGAGGGCCTCGATTTCGTTCTCGACCGCGCCAACCTCGTTCTGGAGGTCCGAACGCTCCGCTTCGAGCGTCTCGAGTTCGGCATCGGCGTTCTCGATGTATTCCTCAGCCTGCTCTTTCTCCGAACGAGCGTCGTCGATCCGGGATTCGTCGACCGTGTCGGCGAGTTCGGATTTCCGTTCCCGTTTTTCAGCGAGGCGCTCCCGGCGTTCGTCGTTGACCTCGGCTTTGCTCTCGCGACGCTCACGAAGTCGTTCGACAGAGTCCTCGAATTCCTCGATCGACTCGAGTAACGATTCGATCTGTGCCAGTCGATCGAGTTGCTCGGCGATTGCCTGCTTTTCCTGGTTGCATTCAGCCACCACGCTCCGGCACTGGTCGGCGGCCTCCTCGGCATCCTCGACGGCAGAACGCTTCGATTTGGCCTGCGCTTCGAGTTCCTCGGCAGCCTCCCGGCGTTCGCGAACCGTCTCCTCCTCGTCGTCCAGACTCGCACGCTTTTCCTCGACGAGTTGGGCGGTCGTCTCCCGGCTCTCGCGAAGGCGAGTGAGTTCGTTCGCGGCGTCGACGAGCGATTCGGCCCGCTCCAGTTTCTCGGTCCACTCCTCGCGCGTAGCCTTCGCATCCTGTAGGTCGTCTTCCAGCGACTCGACGTGCTCGCGGTCCTCCTCGATGGTCTCGACGTGGGGCGACCCATCCACGTCCTGGCCACATTCGGGACACTTGCCCGCGTCGCGTAACTCCTCGGCCTCCCGCAGCGACTCGCGAGCGTTTTTCAGTTCCGTCTCCAGTTCGGTTACCGTCTCGCGAGCAGCCTCCAGCTTGCTGGCGACCGTCTCGCGATGTTCGGTGGCGTTTTCGACGGCGACGGGCGCGTCCTCGAATCGGGATTCGAGGTCCTCGATCGTCTCGTCGGTTTCTTCGATATCGTCCTGGCGCTCGGCGATTCGGTCACGACCATCCTCGACCTGTGATTCCAGATCGGCAGCCTGCTCGCGCTTTTCCTGGGCGCGTTCCGCCAGGTCCTCGGCCTGCTCGCGCAGGGACTCCGCCCGCGAGACGTGTTCCTGGGCCTTCACGCTCTGTGCTTTGATCCGCTCCTGAAGTTCGTCGCGTTCGGTCTCGAGCGAACCGATCCGCTCCTGGACTGTCTCGGGATCGGCCGCCGACAGCTCACTCTCCTCGATCGCGGCCGACAGTTCCTCGCGACGCTCCTCGAGGCGCTCACGGGTATCGGCAATCTCCTCGGCCAGGTCCTCACGCTCGGATTCGGTTTCGGTGATCGTCTCGGTGAGTTCCCCGATCGTCGCTTCGAGCTCGTCCAGTTCCGACCGTTTTTCCTCGTACTCCTCGAGGATCGTCATCGCCTCGTCTCGCGTTTGGATGGCCAACTCGCGCTGTTCCTCGATGTGTTCGATCTCCTCGGTGCGCTCGGCGACCGCACTCTCCAGCTCGTTCAGCGTCTCGTGGAGGTTTTTCTCTTCTTTCGCTTCGATCTGATCCTGGATCTGTCCCAGCGCACCCTGCTTGTCGTCGCGAACACGACCAACGCCGACGCGGGCGTCACTCGCCCGTTCACGGTAGTCTTCAAGTTTGCCGAGCTGGAGCAACTCGTCGAGCATGTCCTGGCGGTCGGCGGGGTCCGCGTTGATCAGCTTGTTCACCTCACCCTGGCGGACGTACGCGCAGTTGACGAACGCTTCCTGGTCCATCCGAAGTAACTCGGTCACGCGACTTCGGACCGCTCGCGCTCCCTCGTAGGTTCCATCCGGCCCCTCGATGACCGCCTTTGCCGTCGTCGCCCGATCGTCCGTTACCCGGACACGGCGTTCGATGTGGTACTCGCTGCCGCCGTGTGAGAACCAGAGTTCGACCTCGGCATCGTCCGCGCCGATCGAGACGACGTCGTCGAGCGTTCGATCCAGCGCCTTCGACCCGTAGAGTGCGAAAAAGCAAGCTTCGAGTAGCGACGATTTCCCGCTCCCGTTGAGCCCGTGGATGACGGTCACCCCGCGATCGAGCGCCAGCTCGGCGTCGCCGTAGCACTTGAAATTCGAGAGGCGAATCCGGTCGAACCTCACGCCCCACACCCCTCGGTCGCAGACATCAGAAATATTCCTCCATCGACGCCTGGCCGTCATCGCCGCGCCCGGGATCCGGCGGCGTCGACGATCGGTCGTCCGACTCCTGATCGTCCGCATCTACGTCGGATGGGTCCGCGTCCGCGGTATCAGTTTCACTCACTGCCGCTTCGTCGGTAGTTTCCGATGTTTGCTCGGCGTCCGTCGAATCGACTGGAGATTCGGACATCGATGTTGACGTCTCCTCGGTCGGTGCGTCCGCAGGTGAGGATTCGAAGGCGTCGGCGTCGCCCTCCTCGAGCAGCGTCGCCACCCGAGACTGGACTTCGTCGGCGACGTTGGAGTCGGCGACCTTCGACGCCCGGATCGTCTCGTCGAGGTCGCGTGCCGCCTCGCTCAACCCGAGTTCGCGAACCCGTTCGCGGACTGCATCGTCGGGGTCGGCGAAACTGACGGACATTTCCCCGTCGTCACTGCCCTCGCGATGATCAGTCACTCTCGCGACTAGCGCACCCGCATCGCTGGCGTACTCCTCGATCCGGGCCGGTGGAATTGGCTCACCCTCCCCGTCGAGGTGGACGATGACGACCGCACCGTCGACGTCGTGCTGGCTGATTCGTTCGTGGACCGCCTCGACCCCCTCGTGTTCCGCGAGATCCATCTCGACGAAGACGAACTCACGGGTGTCGATACCCCGTCGCGAGATGGTGACCTCGTCTTCGAACGTGATGAGGTTGTATCCGCGATCCTCGCGTTCGTCCGCACTCGCCCGCTCGGTCGACCCACAGTACGTCAGCCACGTGTCCTCGATTTGCTTCGTGCCCGGATCGTGATTGTCCCCGAACAGGAGGGCGTCGAACGCGACGTTCGACTCCTCGATGATCTTGCGGGCATCCCACTCACCCAGATCGAACGGCTCGAACAGACCGTGGGCGACCAGCGTCGCGTGGTCGGCGTCGTGTGGTTCGAACTCGTAGTCCAGCGCAGACCGCCGCGACCGGGGGACGAAATCCAGGCCGTACACCGCGGTGTCTTCCACGATTGTCGGTTCCATTCCCAATCGCGTCGCGAGCCCGAGCGATTCGAACAGATCGAGCCACTGTCCGTCACGCTTTGCCTCGTGATTCCCGACGATGGCCAGGAATGGAATGCCGGCACCGTCGAGCGTCCGCAGCACGTCGATCGTCCCGAGGATGTCCGAGAGCGTCGGCCGACGGTCGTGAAAGAGATCTCCGGCGTGGACGACGGCGTCGACGTCCGCCTCGACCGCGTCCTCGACCACCTGGCGAAAGGCGTCCAGAAAATCCGCCCGCCGCTCGGGGACGTGATACTGCTGGTACCCGAGGTGCGTATCACCCGTATGCAGCAGCCGCGTCATCTGCAATCAGCTTGATCGCCACCGCCTAAAGAGGTACGGAGTCCGGACTGAAACTGGCGATCGGCCTCGGCAGCGGCCTGGAGGGCGCGAAGCGAATCGAGGGCCGCCCGGCCGCACTCGGCGCGCTGACTTACGTCCCGTTCCGCGCGCTCGACGGCCTCGGCCAGTGCAGCGAGGTCTTCGTCCACGAGGAAGGCAGTTGCTGCGTCCAGGCTCTCGGTCGCCGCCACCGCCTCGTCGATGATTCCCCGATAATCAGCTTCCTTCCGCGATTCTGATCGAGATCCCCCATCCCCACTACCAGCTAACGCGGCCAGGAACTGCGCGGCGTCGTGATCGGCCATAGCCGTGGCTGTTGCGCTCTGGTATTTCAACCCTGGCTCGGTCCATGCAGACAGCACCTTACCAGGCGTCGAGTACCCAGGTGACGGACGACTCGCGCCGATCGGTCGTGGTCTCGAGATCCAGGGCAACGCGAAGGACGTGTGTCCGGTTCGCGCGATCCTGGACGACGATGCCACGATCAGCGTCACAGGCGCCGAACTGTCGATCCGGCCCGCTGGGGCAGTTCGTACGCACCCACTCTGCCGCGGCGGTCTGGTTGTACTCAACCTGCCGCGCGATGCCAGAATCGAGCAGGCCGGTCTCCACGGATTCTATTCGCGGTGCAAGGTCCGACCGCACCGAACCGACGGCCGCTGATCGATTCGCCCAGTCGTAGGCCCCCGGCACGTCCACACTGGCCGCGTGCACTGCTCGGAGCAGGACGCGATGGGCATCACCCTCTGGATCGGTGACTTCGCTGGCCGACTCCACGTCATCGTCGTAGCCGAGCTGGAGGTACGCCAGCGTGATCGGCACCATCGCAACCGCGATGACCACCGCCGCGATGAGTACGAGTTGGCCACGCTCGGTCATACGTACCACACCCGCAAGGTGACTGAACCAGCCCCCGTCGTGGCCCTCGCGCTACCCGTCGTGACGCCTGCTGGCAGTGGGTATCCAACGACGCCATGGTCGGTCTCCAGCCGATAGAGCAGGTTATCGGGGAGAATCCGGTCAAGCCGTCGGTCAAGGGTTTCCCGTTCACGGTCGAAGCGTGCTGACGAATCGAGGACTTCTGCGAGACGCGTCACACCGGTGTGCTCTGGCGATTCGTTCGCCAGAAGCGTCACGGCGTCCGAAGCGTACGCATCGAGTTGGGGTTCCCTGGTGTCGGGACCGGGGACGCCCAGCGCGACCGTTCCCACGAGGGACAAAACCAGCACGACACCGACGGCGACCTCCAGGAGGGAGAGTGGGAGTTGGCCTCTATCCATCGACCGTCACCGCCATCGTCGTCCGGTGGGTCTCGGCAACCGGGTACTCGATCGTGACGTTGCCGGCGTGCAGTGGCCCTGATCCTTCGAACCGCAACCGGGTCGTCTCAAATCGCGAGAGATCGAGGGTGTACTTGCCCGCCAGACCGGCTGGGTTTCGAAGGACGACGCGCCCGGAGACGCGGACCGTCCGAATCGTCGTCCCGTTCGGCGGATCGAGATCGATCCGACTCAGGTTCGTTCTTCGCGGGATGGTGACGGCCTTGTTCGGGCCGAAGGCCGGAGTGATCGATCGGTTGTGACTCCGACGAACAGCGACGATCCGGCGGATAGTCGTCCCACCGTCCGCAGCTGGTTCGTTTACGACGCGATCATCACCGATGGAGATTCGGACGGCCGGCTCCGCCGCGACGGGATAGATTTCGCCGAGTACGCTTGCGTTCAATCGTTCCAGCCGGTCAGCCGACAGTACGTTCCGCCGTACTGCGGTGGGGCCATTCGCCGCGATCATGCGATCGGCCAGCGAAGCCGCGACATGCCGCTCCGCGGGTGCCCGGTCAGCACTGGAAAGGGCCCCGTCCGCGACGGCCAGTGACAGGACGGTAACGCTGGTGAGAATCAGGAGCGCGATGGCGAGTGCCGGGAGACTGGCCTGTGCACGGGGAAGACCAGCGTTCACGGGGCACCACCCAACCGGATTTCTACGCCACCCGATTCCTGGGTGAAGCGGACAATCGCTTCACCGCGACTCTCGGTCCCTCCGGAAACAGAATCGACTCGGGCGGGCACGGACAACCGCGCCTCGGCGCTGATCGACGGCCGTGGATGGTCCAGCACGAGAGTTTTCCCATTGGTTCGAAGGGCGTAGGGCTCGCCTCGGATCGTCGCCGGCAGGTCCAAACGTACCGTCCCCGTGCTATCGATACCCTGTGGCGGCAGGGCGGATTCGATCTGTTCGGCGGCACTCACCACGATCCGGTCGCTCAGTTCCGCACCGACCGAGTCGCGATACTCCGGCACTGCACTGCCGTACAGGACGGCCGTCGTGGAGCCGATGAACAACACCACGATGCCGATCGTGAGCAATTTCTCGACGACCGGTGTGACACCGCGATTATCCATCGCCAACCTCCAGGCGCATGTCGTGATCGACCAGATAGCCCTGCCGTGAACCGTCGAACTCCAGGACCGCACTCTCGACGCCATCGCCGTCGAGGTCCGCGACACGAAATGATGAATCGAATCGATCGGCAAATTCGCGGAATGCCTCGGGAGTATCGGATTCGATGGCGACCGTGTACTGGTCAGTGCCGAGAGATTGCCGCTCGTGTGTCGTGTTCGTCCTCAGCGTGACGGTCACCCCACCATTCGTCCCAACGGTCCCGGTGCCATTCAACTGGGTCGCGCCGACGATCAGGACGCCCTCGCCGGCAGTGATCGGCGGATCGCGTTCAAGCCAGGCCCCACCCGGAGAGCCCCTGACGATGGCCCCAGCGTTCGCGGCGACGCGGTAATTGTCGCGCTCGTAGACGAGGCTATCGACCTCGATCCTCGCAACGAGCATCGAATCGTTGAACACCCGCAGGTCTCGCTCGACGGTCCGGATGGACCCATCGGTGAACGTCACCTCGTGGCTCCCGTAGCCGGTCGAGGATTGTGGCTGGATCGCGTCGGCGAAGTCGTCGCTAACGCGGTCGACGTCCGCCCGACTCGTCTGGTCGTCGACGATACCACCGACGGCCGCGGTCAGGCCCCCGAGCGCGATCACCGTCAGGCCGATCATGAGGACGGTCCCGACGACGTGTGACTGGCCGCGCTTCGAGGAGTTACGACGCTGGCTGTCCTCTTGTGTTTCCGGCCCGCTCATAGCATGCCAACTCCAGCGAAGACGACGTACGCGATGGTGACGAGTGCCGACGAGTGGAGCAAGGCGTCGTAGATTCCACGACTGGCCATCCCCGCGAACCAGCCACAGGCCAGCATCGTCGCCTGCGTCACCAGGTAGAAGCGGTACTGATCCCGGGCGGGGTCGACTGCGTTCGGATCGATCGCGATGTCGGCACCGCCCGACACGGTCGAGAGCTGGGCGAACCCATCGAGCACGTAGCCATTGACGGCGACGACGATCCCGATCACCAGCAGGGCAGTCGTCCAGCCGACTGCAACGTACACCATGAGTGACGATCGGAGTGCTTTCCGCTGGTGATACAGCGAGCCGATCTCCGTCTGGAGGGTTTCGAAGACGTCCTCGGCGTCGCTGCCGGCGTCGAGTGCGCCGACGACGAGGCCGATGGTCTGGTCGGCCATCGGGGTACCCACGCGGTCGACGAATCGGTCCAGCGCAGCGGCGCGTCCGTCGACGGCCTCCCCCGAGGGGCTCCCTGTGAGACTGAGATTGAACGCGAGTGCATCGACGTCTGGCGACAGGGCACCGAGGTCGACGTCTCTGGCGACCCGCTCGACGGCCTCGGGAAACGGCCGACCGAGGCCGACGTGGCCCGATATCGCGTGGACAAAATCCTGAATTTCACGGTCTTTCGCGTCGTCAATTCGGGCCCGACGGACGGCGATCGCACCGACGGGGAGTCCGAAGGCAACGTACCCAAGCAGAAGGACGTTGGCATGCTGATACCCGAGCATCCAGAGCCACCCGACGATGACCAGGGCGAGCGGCGCCGCGACGTAGACCGTACTGGCAGGATTCACCGGGACCGATTCGAGCCGTTCCAGAATCGACTCCGGGGCTTCGTACGTCGGGGCCTGGGCATTGCGTGGCCGCAGGCTCGCGACCAGCATTGCCGCGACCGCCCCAGCGGTCAGCACGAACAGGGCACTCCCGATCACCAGTAGCCCCCGGACCGTCGTGGTTCCAAGCGGCGTGTGCACTGGCTCCGAGAGATTCGGAGCGATGACCCCCATGACGGTGATAATGAGGACCAGGAGCGAGGGGAGCACCAGCAGAACGACGAACAACTCGGCGAGGAGTTCGAGAAAGCCGGTCGCTCGCTCGTGCCGACGCGACTGTTCGTGTGAGAGGAGGCGCCCTTCCATCTCCAGGTATCCCTCCAGTGCGTCGGCACTCTGGTTCGCGTGCTCACGAAATTTCATCAGAAAGGGGGCCAGGAGATCGTTCGAGGGCGTTTCACTCGCGACGACTTCCAAACCTTCGTCCAGACTACCGGATAATGAGGCGCGGTTGAGCACCCGCTGGAATTCCACGGCGGTCTCGCCGTAGGTGTCTCGCCGTGCAACCTGTTCGATCATCGCGCGCTGATCGTGTTCTCCAGAAGCCAAGACTCGGAGATAGCGCACCGCACCGGGGAGCGTTTCGACGATGTCAGCCCGACGGGCCCTGGCGACCCAGCCGAGGTAGGCCGAGCCGAGTTTGAGGACACCCCAGCGGACCCCAGCACCCACGAGGAATGCAACCGCGACCGCGACGAAGGCACGAGGAATCGTCGGGATCGAGATGCGGTTGAGCAGTGGTAGCCCCTGTGTGAGAAAGTCCGACACGGTCGCGAAAAACGCCGTCGGCAGGAGGGATGTCGTCGTCCATGCGACCAGCGCGGTGGCGATAAACGCGATCCACGCAACGCCGTACAGCCGCGCGAGATACACCTCGAAGCTCGTTTCGAGATTCGCCGCCCGATATCGTTCGCGGTCACGAGCGTGTGCTCGACCATCCGCATGCTGGGCAAACAGTGCGTACAGCCCGCGATCGAGTGGATTGAGCGCGGGACCTGGCTCAGTGGTCGCCATCGCGGCCTCCCGGTCGACCGCCATCGGCCTCGGCCATCTGGCGCTGTAACCGCTCGACGGTCGCAGCCTCGTTCGTCTCCAGGTCAGACAGAACGGCAAACAGTTCGTCGGCGTCGTCGATCCCCTGCTTCACGAGATACTGCACGTATCGATGGCGACGATGGAACCCTTCTTCGACGCTCTCGACGGTCTGATCACGCCGATCGGCCAGCGTCTCGAACACATTGGTGTCCGCAGATCGTTCGGCGTCCCCCAGCGACGGATGCGCGTAATTGAATTCGAACGTGCCCTCGGGTGTGCGTTCGACGACCGTATTCCAGTAGATCGTACTGTCAGCCTTGCGGATTCTGCCGCGTTGATCCTCGGGTAGCGCCCGGTAGGTCGACTCGTCGACGAGTTCGACCACGCGTGACACGTAGCGGTCCTGGCCCTGCCGTGCCGGAAACACCAGCAGATCGATCTCAGTGAGGAGATAGGGTGGGAGCCCCTGTTCGACGATACGATTCACGAGGGTCTCGACGTCGTCCGCGTGGGTTGTTCCGAGCAGGCCGTGCCCGGTGTTCAGCGTTTCCGCGAAGGTTTCGAAGCTCTCGGCCGTGTTGACCTCAGCGATGACTTCGACATCCGGATTGAGATAGTTGCACTCAGTCATGAGATCCGCCATCGTCACACGGCGGTGTTCCCGGTCGTGCTCCCGGGTTGTCAGCGACACACCGGTTTCGTGTGGGATGTACACCTCGCGGGAGCCCTCGTCGATGCTGATCGGCCGGTCCCGGTAGGGTATGAAGGGCATGTGAGCGTTCAAAAGCGTCGTCTTCCCGACACCCGTCGGTCCACAG
>Ga0207733_100520_pt1 | contig 21678 bp, 23 predicted proteins | sample A23P3SouthBayCA_FD_187735 | JGI IMG/M metagenome (GOLD analysis project Ga0207733, IMG submission 187735) | Aerobic enrichment media microbial communities from Eden Landing Ponds, California, USA - A23 P3 (SPAdes) | ecosystem: Environmental > Aquatic > Marine > Unclassified | place: Emeryville... | reverse complement strand
GGAACACCCCGACAAGAAGGTCGTCATCGCCGATCCCGTCAACAACGTCGTCACCGTCGCGGACACGGAGAAGTTCATGAAACAGCGCTACGGCGCCGTCCACCGCGCGATGGACGCCGAGAAGTGGGGCGTCATCTTCTGCACCAAGATCGGGCAGGGTCGCTGGGAACAGGCACAGGAGATCGTCGAGGAGAACGACGACGCCTACCTCATCACGATGGACGAGGTGACGCCGGATCGCCTGCGAAACTTCGCCATGGACGCCTTCGTCAACACCGGCTGTCCCCGCATCACGACCGACGACGGGCCGCAGTTCCACAAGCCGATGCTCACCCCCGGGGAGTACGAGATCGCCGTCGGCAACAAGCCCCTGGAAGACCTCTCCTTCGACACGTTCCACGGCACCTGGTAGCCGAACTCCCTTTCTTCCCGACCGCTGACCGATCACGGGTACGTTTTATTGCGACCCCGCGAGAGGGTCGAACGCATGTCAGACGGAGAATTTGGCGGCTACGGCGGCCGCCACGTCCCCGAACCCCTCGAACAGCCCCTGGAACAGCTGGCGGAAGCGTACGACGACCTCGCGGACTCCGAGGAGTTCACGGCGGAACTCGACGCCCTGCTCCGGGACTTCGCGGGGCGGCCGACCCCGCTCTTTCACGCGAGCAACCTCAGCGAGCGGTACGGCGCGGAGATCTACCTGAAACGCGAGGACCTGCTCCACGGCGGGGCCCACAAGATTAACAACACGCTCGGCCAGGCGCTGATGGCCAAGAAGGCCGGCAAGACGCGGCTGATCGCCGAGACCGGGGCCGGCCAGCACGGTACCGCGACGGCCATGGTCGGGGCCCTGCTCGACCTGGACACGGAGATCTACATGGGCAAGAAGGACGTCGAGCGCCAGAAGATGAACGTCTTCAGGATGCGGCTCATGGGCGCCGAGGTCAACGAGGTGACCCGCGGCGGGTCGGGCCTCGCCGACGCCGTCGACGCCGCCCTGGAGGACTTTGCGCACAACATCGACGACACGCACTACCTCGTCGGGTCGGTCGTCGGCCCCGACCCGTTCCCGCGGATGGTCCGGGACTTCCAGGCCGTCATCGGCCGCGAGGCCCGCGAGCAGTTCCGCGAGCGTACGGGGGAACTCCCTGACGCGGCCGTCGCCTGCGTCGGCGGCGGGTCGAACGCGATGGGACTCTTTCACGCGTTCCGCGACGACGACGTGGCCTTCTACGGGGCCGAGGGCGGCGGCGAGGGGCGCGGGTCGGGTCGCCACGCGGCGCCCCTCGACGAGGGCGAGGACGACGTGCTCCACGGCATGAAGACGCGAGTGATCGACGAGGACACGGACGTCCACTCGGTGTCCGCAGGCCTCGACTACCCCGGCGTCGGCCCGGAGCACGCGATGTTCCGCGAGGTTGGCCGGGCGGAGTACACCGGCGTCACGGACGACGAGGCCCTCGACGCGTTCCGCGAACTGAGCGAGGCCGAGGGGATCATCCCCGCCCTGGAGACGAGCCACGGGGTCGCGCTGGCGAAGCGACTCGCCGACGACCACGATACGATCCTGGTGAACCTGTCGGGACGGGGCGACAAGGACATGGAGACCGCCGCCGAGAAGTTCGACCTCTGAGGGCGGCGACCGTTTCGGTCCACGCGGTGAGTGGACAGGTCCACCTCGTCGCACGGGAGCTATCAAGCGGTCGCCCATTCTTCCGGACGTCGGGGGAGGCTGTCTTATCGGTGGTCACTCAACTACGTCAGACGGAGCGACGCCACCGTTGTCGAGTAGCTCACTGTCGTACGTCACGAACGTTGCCTCTACGTCAGTGGCAAGCGCAAGGAGTACACAGTCCATTGTGTAGAGTAGCGAGTCGCGCTGTCGCTGATAGGCCGCTATCTGGTCACTGATTTCCGGCGCGTACACGTCGACGTTGTCAGCGATATCGTCCAGCACCGCCTCGACACGGTCTTGCTCGACCCGCTTTTTCTTCGTCATCACCGATCGGATCTCCATGAGGTTGAGGACTGACGTACAGAAGTCGTAATCCCGGTTGAGGAACTCCGTTGCCACGTCACCTCGACCCGGCTCGTCGGTGAGACTAGCGACGAAGACGTTCGTATCCACGAACGCCTTCATTTCCGCTCTCGAAACTCACGAACCGCCTCGACCGAGTTTACGTCCACGTCCGCCAGCCTGCCCGACAACAGATCGCCGAGAGCCACGTCGTTTCCACCCGTATCCTCCGACGACGAGTCGCTACTCGGCACCCTCGCGTTGCTTCCCATGGCCCAAACTTTCGCGTCCTCCGGTAAAGGGTTGTTGACGACCCCCGATTTCGGCTACCGATTTTCGCGCTGTTCGATCTTGTTCAGTTCGATCAGCAGGCGGAAGATGGCCTTCACGAGGTTGTCGTCGACCTCCAGTTGCTTTGCGTTCTCGCCGGCGCGATCCATCACGCGGGCTTCTTGCTCCTCGTCGGTCGTCGACATGCCGCGCTCGGATTTCACCTGGGCGATGGTGTCCGCGACGTACGTGCGTCGGGCGATCAACTCGACGAGCTCCCGGTCGATGTCCTCGATTTCGGCCCGGAGCTCGTCGAGGTCCATCTCGGAAGTCGGCACTTGCGTCGCCGCCGGGTCGCCGTCGCCGTTGTCCATGTCTCCGGTAGGCCCGCCATCCATCATAAGACTCGTGCTCCGTCGTCGCGTGTGGTCGTCGATAGCGTCGTCCCGGGGCGTTCCTCCCACGTCGGCCGAAGCGCGTCGAGTGCGGTCCGATCCCCGACGGCGACGACGCTGGGACCGGTGCCCGACAGCGACACGCCGGCGACCTCCGGCAGCGCCTCGATTGCGGGGTCAGTGGGGAAGCCGAGCGCCGCCGAGAACGCGAGCCCGTTCAGGGTCATCGCCTCGCCGTACCGCCCGTCGAGTGCCAGTTCGGCGACCAGGTCGGCCATCGGCGCGATCCGCTCACAGCGCGCGACGTCGGCGTCGGCGCTGAACGCTCGCTCCGGCGGCGTCCACACGAGCGCGTCCCAGTCGACGGCCTCGTGGGCCAGCAGGTCGTCCTCGCGGTTGTCCGTGACGGTGACGCCCCCGAGCATACTGGCCGAGGCGTCGTCGAACGCGCCGGTGACGGTGACCCCAGCCTCGCGGGCGGCCCGGACGCCCAGGCGACAGGCCTCCACGCGGGAGACCGCCGCGGCGTCGTCGCCCCCGCCAGCCTGCTCGCTCGCCGCGTCTGCACCGTCGACGATCCGGACGTCGAGGGCGTCGAGGGTCGCGAGTACGGTCGCGTTGGCGGCGGCGCTCGAACTTTTCAGCCCCGCCGCCATCGGCACGTCGCTCTCGGTCAGGACGTGGCCCCCCTCCCCGTCGCCGAAGGCCTCGGTCGCGAGTTCCACGCACCGCTCGATCAGGGCGGTGTCCGCGTCCGGCGCGCCGGCGACTTCGCCGGTCACCGTCCCCGACTCCGGTTCGACTGTCACCGCGGCGGTCGTCTCGACGTCGATGGCGAAGGCCGACCCGACGCCCGTCGCGAGGGCGTTGAGGATCGTGCCGGCGCCACACGCCGCTGCCTGTCCGCGCATACCGACCGAGGGCGTAGCTGGTAGTTAGGTGTGGCGGATCGGGGACCGATCTCGGCGGATCGTCGGTCAGGCGTCGTCAGTCGTCGTGGGCTGTCGGTCCATCAGTGTCCACCGGCGAATGACGGCTCCGACCTCGAAGCGGTCGGCGGTCCGCTGTCTGATGCGCTCGTCGATCGGAAACGGGAAGTGGGCGACCAGGTCGTACTCTTCGTCGGGCGTGAAATACTCCTCCCCGGCCCTGAAGAACGTGTCTATGTACTCGAAGTCGGCGACGAACTCCGGGTCGCCGATCGGTACGTAGATGAGGTTCAGCCGGGTTTCCAGCCGGGAAAACACGAGCGAGCCGACGTTGCGAACGGTCGCTCGCGCGCGGACGCGCCGCTCGTTGACGTCGACCGCCGTATCGACGACCCGAACCTGTTCGCTCGGGGTGACCGTCGGGGTGGCGAGATTCTCCGTCGTCGGCGGGGGTGCCTCCGTCGGCGTCCGTGTCGTCCGTTCGCGGGACGCCGTCGGGGACTCGGCCGCGGAGACCGTCGTCGAGTCGTCGCCGCCGCCGCCGAGATCGCCTGGAACGGCGTCGTCGGGGATGTCCCCGGAGTCGACGGGACCACCCCGCGTGGCCCCGGTAAAGGCGTTACAGCCGGCCAGGCCGGTCGTTCCGGCGGCGACCGCCGCCAGCAGGCTTCGGCGACTCCACCCGCGCTCGTCGTCACCCATCGTTCGTGATTGCGGGGCCGAACACATAAAACGTCAGCGGGCCGCCCGAGCGGACGGGCGTCGATGGGGCGCCGTCCCAGCCGGTCAGCGCGCCGCGAGCGATCCCAGCATCGCACCCACGCCGCCGGTCACCCCGGCGGCGAGGGTTGCCACCAGCACGGGGACGCCTGCGGCGCCGATGGCGTACAGCTGGCCCGTTCCCGCCCCGCTGACCAGCGAGGTGACCCCGATCGACAGGAGGAGCATGACCACACAGCCGAGCGCGCCGCCGCCCCCGCCCACGGCCGCAGCCTCGCGTCCCGATCGAAACCGGGACCCGGCCATGGCACCCGTCGCCGCGCCCAGCAGCGGCGCGGCGATCAGGAAGGCGACGGTCGTCTGGAAGTACACGACCGCCAGCAACACCGGCCCGAACTCGCCGGGGCTGGACCCGCCCGCTTCGGCCACGAACTGTGCCTGTGCCCACAGCATCGAGGTGAGGCCGACGAGGCCGAAGGCGACCCCGGCGACGAGGTAGACGCTGACCACGAAGACGACTCCCGTGCGCCGCGCCCGCATCCTACGACCCGGCCTCCGCGGCGTCCCCGGATTCGTCGTCGGACTCGACGGCCGGTCGCCACAGCCACGTCCGGCGGAGGGGCTCTTCCCACTGGAACCGCTCCTCCCAGGAGGTCTGGGACGCGCCGGTCGTCAAGAGGAAGGGGCCGGCCTGGATCAGGTAGGCGTACCACACGTCGCCGTCGTAGTCGTAGTAGATCCGGCGCCACTTCTCGCCCTCCTCGCCGAAGCGGTAGCTCAGTTCCTCCTCGACGGGGCCGCTCTCGAGGAGCGCCTCCCGCGCCCGGGTGGCGGCGGCGACCGAGCCGTACCGCTGGATCCGGATCGACGTGACCGTCAGGTCCTCCAGCGACGCCTGCCGGTGGCGTCGGACGAACTCGTCGATCCGTTCCGAGGGGTCCGGCGGTACCCAGTCCACCTCTTGGGGCGGTTCGTCCCGGATGTCCTCCGGCGGGCGAGGGAGTTCGATCGGGATCAGCGTGAGGCGTCCGATCCGTCCCTCGGATCGTGAGACGGGCCCGAACACGCCGGTTATTTTTCCCGTGACGTCCGACGGCAGTGCCGTCGGCGACGTCAACACGTTGCGGTTGCCGTACACCAGCGTATCGAACCCCCGCCGAGTTTCGCTGGTTTCGACGCCGAAGGCGAGCGGCCGCGTCCAGTCACGCCGGAGCCACCCGTGGAGGCGGTTCCGGATCGGCTTGCGAGACATCTCGTGGCGGACGAACTCCTCGGTCGCGACCCCGCGGAGGTACGACTCCAGCCGGTCGAGTTCCTCGTCGATGCGGTCGAGGTCGCCCCGGTTGGCGAACCGCTCGACCACGGACACGTGGTGGTCGGTCTCCCGGATCACCTGCTCGTCGATGCGGAAGTGATCGCCGATCCGGGTGCTCGCGACCGAGGTCGCTTCCGTGACCGCACGAGTCAGTTCCTCCATCTCCGCGTCGCCGAAGCCGTCGCGACGCCGCAGCCCAGCGACGCGGTTTGCGGCCTGTTTCACGCCTTTCCGGTAGGCCTCCATCGCCTCGGGGTGGGTGTTCGCGAACCAGGCGACCTCGTCGTAGATCCGCGCGACTTCGCCGCCGAGTTTGCCGTGCGGGACGGGGACCTCCTCGGCGTCCCCGTCCTGGTCGACATCCTCCGGCGCCGAGGTCGTCGCCTCCTGCACTGCCGCGGCGGACGGCTCGTTTTCTCCGGCCGCGGTCGTCTCCGTCGAGGGGTACCGCACGTTCGACCCCCCGGAGAGACAGCCGCCCAACCCGGCGCCGGCGAGTATCGCCCCCCGGCTCAGCAGTCCCCGGCGTGACAGTTGCATACCGTCTTCTACGAACGGGGGCTGTAAATATGTGTGTCCCGACAGGTCACCTTCCTCGACTGTCACGTTTCGGAGGTTCACCCGCTTGCCTTCTTCGGCGCGTCGTGCCCGGGTCCGGCGCGGCCTCCCGGACGATCCCGGGCGACGGCGGTCGTCGCCGACCGAACGGGAGCCTTTTGGCCGTGACGGCGGTAGATCCGGACATGAGTATGCGAACGGACGTCGCGCCGAGCACGCTCGGGGTGACGCTCAAGGACCACGGCGTCGAGGTCGAGTACCTCGACGGGCGGACGACCCTCTACCGGGGCGTCCCAGAGGCCGTGTCGGGCCCCCTGCGCACGGGTCCCGGCAAGGAGACCCACGTCCTCGTCACCGATCCGACCGAGACGGAGGGCGTGATGATGTACGTCAACGACCGGAAGACCCACGAGGACATCCTGGAGGCGACCGGGGTTGGTCGGGTGCTGCTGGACGCCGAGGAGGAGGAGGAACTGTTCCCGGGCGTCACCGTCCGCGAACTCTCCGGCTACCGGACGGAGGTCGAGGCCGACCCCGAGGTGGCCCGCGGCCGTGTGTTCGTGTTCGTCGAGGACGACTGGAGCGAGGCGTCCTACGAAATCGTCGCCGAGGCGGACGCGACCGGCGGTTCCGAGGGTGGGGACGGTTCCGACGAACCGGCGGGCGGCGACGCCGATCGGTGATCGAGTCGTGAGTCTCCGCAAACCCTGGCAGGACCTGGACCGGGGGACGGTCCGGAGCGTCCCCGACCGCTACGGCGTCTACGAACTGGGCGACGCCGACGGCACCTCACTCGGCGTCGAGGCGGGCGTCCTCCGGGACGAACTCAAGGAGGCCCTCGCGTACGGTGACGCCGCGAAAGTCCGGTGGCAGGTGGCGTCGTCCCGCGAGGACGCCGAGTCGATGCTGGAAGAGCATCGGTAGCGCCCAGATCATATAAAATGCCGGATGCTTCCGGCACCATTGGTTCACCCGCTGCCCGCGTATCGACGGACGATGTCAGCGCAGACCTCCACGCCGCCCAGACTGGATCGGGGGCCGAGAGACGATGGACCGAGCATCGTGCGGGTAGACGAGGACCGGACGCTCGCCTACGCGGAGTACGGACGCCCGGACGGCGCGCCGGTCGTGCTGTTTCACGGGACGCCGGGCTCCCGACTGCTGGGACGACTGTTCGACGACGCGGCCGCCGAGGCCGGGGTTCGCCTCCTCGCGCCCGATCGCCCCGGTTTTGGACAGTCTCCCCCGTGGCCGGACCGCTCGATGCGGGACGCCGCGACGCTGGTCCGGGCCGTTCTCGACGACGCCGGCGTCCGGACCGCCGGGATGATCGCGTTCTCGGGCGGTTGCCCGTACGCGCTCGCGGCCGCGGAGGCGCTCGACCGCGTCGACAGCGTCGACGTCGTGTCGGGAGCGACGCCGCCCGACGACGGCGACGCGACGCCCCGGACACAGCGAATGCTCGCGGGGCTGGCGACGAGCGCTCCGCCGGTCCTGGGGGCGCTGTTCCGGGGGCAGGCGTGGGTCGCAGCGCGGCTCAGTCCCTCGTTGGTCGTCGACCAGTACACCGCTCCGGGCGGGGCCGAGTCGATCCCCGACGACGTCGCGGCGACGGTGAATGCGGACTTCGTCGAGGCCCTTGCGCACTCCCGCAGCGGCGCCGTCGCCGAGTTCCGCGAGTCCGCCGCCGAGTGGGAAGTGGCCCTCGACGACGTCGACGCCACGGTCCGGTTCTGGCACGGGACCGACGACACGAACGTGCCGATCGCGGGCGTCAGACGCCTCCAGTCGGCGGTGCCCGGCGCCAGGCTCAACGAGTTCGAGGACGCCGACCACCTCGGGACGCTCCTCCGATCGATCCCGGACGTGCTGGCACATCACCGGCGCGACTAACTGGACGACGAGAATCTATGGCGAAGCCGTCAAGTGGGGTCGGGACGGTGTCCCGACCGGTTTACGCCGGCATGAAACGCGTCCAGTTCTCGATGGCCTACCGGGACTCGCTCCTGCACCCCCTGCACCGCCGGCTCACCGCAGGGACGCCGATCACCCGTGCCGAGTTGCTGATGTGGACTCCCACGGCGGACCCGACGACGCTGTTGTGGTGTGACGCCGACCGCGCGGCGACCGAGGCCCTCCTGGATCACGTCGAGTCGCTCCGGTCGAGCAGCCTGGTGGCCGGTAGGGACGGCACCTACGCCTTCCTCCGCCAGGACGCCTACGAGTTCCCGGCGCCCGTACTGGACGCGGTTGCCGAGTCGGCAGTGATCTTCCTCCCGCCTGTGGTCTTCCTCGACTCGGGGGTGGTCCGGTTCGAGGCCGTCGGCGAGGCGACGGCTCTCAGCGCGCTGGACGACGTCCTCTCGGAACTCGGGACCCTCACCGTCGAGCGGGCCCACGAGTTCGACCGGACACACGCCGCGGCGGGGGTGACCGAGAGACAGCGGGCGGCCCTGGAGGCCGGGCTCTCCGTTGGCTACTACGAGGTGCCGCGGGACGGGTCGGTCGCGGACGTCGCGGCCGTCCTCGACTGTTCGACGAGCACGGCCGGCGAACTCCTTCGAAAGGCCGAGGCGGCCGTGATCCGGGGCTACGTCGATCCCGAGTAACGTGGCGACGGGACTCGAAGGACTCGTCCCGTGGTCGCGGTACTCACGCCGTCGTCCGAACCGCGAGTCCCGCCCAGCGGTCGCTCCGTTCCCCCGCCTGGCGGTCGCTCGTTCCCCCGCCCGGCGATTGCTCCGTTCCCCCGCCTGGCGGTCGCTCGTTCCCCCGCCCGGCGATTGCTCCGTTCCCCCTCCCCGGCGACCGGACCCGGTTACTGGATGTACGAGGGACTGTCGGTGTCGCAGTGCTCCTCGTGGGCTTTCGCGTCGTCCTGGTCGTCGAACAGCATTCCACACGCCTCGCACTCGTACCAGGTCTGGCCGTCGCGCTTGGTCGTGGTAACCATGCTGATGTTGTGACACCCTGAGATAAAAACCGTTGTCCCGCGTGCACCGAAGCCTAAGTGTCGCGGCGGCCTACCGCGGGGCATGAGCGAGGACGCGGGCATGGAACTCACCGTCCGCGGCGCCGAAAAGCGCGACGCTGGACGGGGGATCGCCCGGCTCCCGGAGTCGGCCCGACGGGAACTCGGCGTGTTGAGCGGCGAGATGATCGAACTCGTCGGCGAACGGCGGACCGTCGCCAAGTTCTGGCCGGCGCGGTCGTCGACGACCGAGGGGACGATCCAGGTCGACGCGGACACGCGGGCGAACGCCGGCGTCAAGATCGGCGACACCGTCCGGGTGTCGACGGCGAGCGTCACGGACGCCGACAGCGTAGTGTTGCGCTCGCCGGCGGCGCTCAGCGACCAGTCCCGGGGGACCCTGGAGCGAGTGCTCGCGCGCGAACTCCGCAACCGGCCGGTTCGGGTCGGCGAGCAGGTCCGCGTCGAGCAACTCGACAGCGTTCCCTTCGTCGTCGAATCGACGGACCCCGACGGCAGCGTCCGTGTCACCGAGGCGACCGACGTCGAGGTCGTGTCCGACCGCCGCGAGTCGCGGTCGAGCGGCGGGGAAGCCCCCACGTCGTCGCCGTCAAGCCACCGCGCTAGCGACGACGCGCTGTCCGGCGAGCGCGCGGGTGGAGACGTCGTTCCCGGGGACCGGAGCGGCGGCGACGGCGGCGCCGAGGCGAGCGGCTGGGGGTCGGGTGGCGGTGACACGGCGGTCGGTGACGCCACCCGCGACCGCCCGACGACCGGCGTCACCTACGAGGACATCGGTGGCCTCGACGACGAACTCGAACTGGTTCGCGAGACGATCGAACTCCCGCTCTCGGAGCCGGAGGTGTTCGCCCACCTCGGCGTCGATCCGCCGAAGGGCGTCCTCCTCCATGGCCCGCCGGGAACCGGGAAGACGCTCATCGCGAAGGCCGTCGCCAACGAGGTCGACGCCGCCTTCATCTCGGTGTCGGGCCCGGAGATCATGTCCAAGTACAAGGGTGACTCCGAGGAGAACCTCCGGGAGGTGTTCCGGGAGGCCCGCGAGCGCTCGCCAGCAATCGTCTTCTTCGACGAGATCGACTCGGTCGCCCCCGAGCGCGAGGACGGCGGCGACGTCGAGGACCGGATCGTCGGCCAGTTGCTCTCGCTGATGGACGGGCTGGACGCCCGCGGCGACGTGATCGTCATCGGCGCGACCAACCGGGTCGACGCACTCGACCCCGCGCTGCGCCGCGGCGGCCGCTTCGACCGCGAGATCGAGATCGGCGTCCCGAACGAAAGCGGTCGAAGGGAGATCCTGGAGGTCCACACGCGCCGGATGCCGCTGGCAGCGGACGTCGACGTCGACCGCATCGCGGGGCGGACCCACGGCTTCGTCGGCGCGGATCTGGAGTCGCTCGCCGTCGAGGCAGCGATGGCCGCACTGCGGCGGTCGCGACGCGACCCGGACGTGCCGGAACTCTCCTCGATCCGGGTTACCCGCGCGGACTTCGAGTCGGCGCTGTCGGCGGTCGAACCCAGCGCGATGCGCGAGTACGTCGCCGAGAAGCCCACGGAGGGGTTCGAGGGCGTGGGAGGGCTGGAGGAGGCCAAGGCGACGCTCGAACGCGCAGTCACGTGGCCGTTGCAGTACGCGCCGCTGTTCGAGGCCGCCAACACCGACCCGCCCACCGGCATCCTGCTGTACGGGCCGCCCGGAACGGGCAAGACGCTGCTCGCGCGGGCGGTCGCCGCCGAGAGCGGCGTCAACTTCATCCACGTCCGCGGGCCGGAACTGCTCGACCGGTACGTCGGCGAGAGCGAGAAGTCGGTCCGGGAGGTGTTCGAGCGCGCCAGACAGACCGCCCCCACCATCGTCTTCTTCGACGAGATCGACGCCATCGCGACCGACCGCGACCGGGGCGGCGGCGACTCGGCGGTCACCGAGCGCGTCGTCTCCCAGCTGTTGACCGAACTCGACGGGCTGGCCGACGACCCGAACCTCGTCGTACTGGCGGCGACGAACCGCCGGGACGCACTCGATCCCGCGCTCCTGCGCCCGGGCCGTCTGGAGTCCCACGTCGAGGTGCCGGCGCCTGACGAGGCCGCACGTCGGGCCATCTTCCGCGTCCACACGACCGGGAAACCGCTGGCCGAGGGCGTCGACCTCGACGCGCTGGCGGCCCGGACCGACGGCTACTCCGGCGCCGACGTGGCCGCAGTCTGCCGGGAGGCCGCCATGCGTGCAATCCGCGAGGTGGCCGAGGCGACCGACGACCCCGCCGAGGCCAACGAGCGTGCCGACGAGGTCAGCGTCGGCACCGAGCACTTCGAGGCCGCCCTCGACGCCGTCGGCACCTCGTTACGCTAGGCCGCGACTGGACACCGGTCAGCCACCGTCGTGACTGCGGTCGCGTCGTCGAAACCGGAACCGACCGCGGACGCCCTCATCCTTATGTGTTCGGGGGGCCGTGACTCGGACATGAGCGACGACACACCGACGGACGTCGACTTGCTCCCCGACGAGGCGGCCGAACACCTGTCGACGACGTGCCGCACCGCCGCCGGCGACAGCGTCCGCTCGGTCGTCTACTTCTCGCGGACGGACCACCAGCAGATCTACCTGCGCGGCGACCTGTCCCAGGACGCCGACCTCGACACGTTCGTCGGGAGCGAGCGCCAGGACTTCAACGTCACCCAGGACGCCTACCAGGGGTCCGAACTCGGCGACTACCGGTACACCATCAGGGTCTTCGAGAACGGCTTCCTCGTCCGGGTCACCACGTCGAACCACGGCGTCATCATCACCACCGACGACATCACCCTCCGCGACTTCGAGGAACTGGCCGTCGCGGTCCAGACGCTGTTCGAGGGCTGGGACGTCGACTGAACGCACCACTCAGTCCCAGAACGAGCGCGTCCGGGCGTACTGACGCTCCTGTTCGAGGATATCCCGGTAGAACTCCCGCTCGTCGCGGCGAAGCTTGCCGATGACCCGGGCGGCGGTCTGCGGGCCGACCCCGCGGGCCGCAAGCGCGATCACCGCCTGCTTGCCGTGGCCCTGGACGAGGCTGGCGTTCCGGTAGGCCCGCTCGGTGAGGTCGCGTTGCTCCTCGCTTTTGTCCTGCGAGCGGACCGCCTGGACCGTGTCGTCGGCCCAGGGGTGCAGCGCCGCGATCCGCGTCGACTCGCAGTTCGGACACTCCGGTCGGTCGGGCACCCGCTTTACCTTCGTCCGGCGCTCCCACTCGGTGCAGTGGAGACAGAGGAGGATCACCCGGTCGTTCATCAGCCGCTCTTTCACGGCGTCGATCACCGAGGCGTCGGCGTTCTCGGGGACGAGCAGTTCACGGCCGGAACTCCGGCCACCGGTCCCGATGGGGCTCCGGTCGCCGTGGACCGCGAGGGAGGCCTCGCCAGAGTCGAGGCGCCCGAGCAACTCCGTCGCGGCCGGCACGTCGAGTTCCTCGTGGAACACTTCTCGGACCGCCTCGTCGTAGACCGGCGTGTCCTCCAGCGCCGCCAGCAGGCGGTCGGCGCCGAACCGCTCGCGGCCCTGGTAGCGCTTGAGGGCACCGAAGGATGCGGCGACGTGCGAGAGGGTGAACTTCAGCGACTCCGAGCGCCCGAGTGCGAGTTCGAGCAGCGGTTCGACGTGCTCGGGGTCGGTCTCCGCCAAGACGTCCCGGAACGTGCTCGCGGTCACACCCTGGGGGACCTCGAAAGTGATCCGGTAGGGGTCGACCTCCATCCCGACCGACGACCCGGTGCGCTGACCCACCAGCGCGGCCAGCAGGCGGCCGAGCGCCTCGTTGACGCGGTGGCCGTACGGCGAGAGCACGGCGACCGACCGGCCGCGGCTCTCGACCACCAGCCGATCCGCAGTCGGCACCGGTGCCCCGCTCTCGACGTGGTCCTCTGTGGTTTCGAGGGCGCGGGCCGCGGTCGTCTCGTCGACGGGGTAGCGCCCCGAAAAGTCGCGGGCGACGGCCTCGCGGTCGGCGCCCGCCTCGAACTGCGGCGCCGCGACCGACCAGCACTCGGCGACCTCGCCCGCGACCGCCGCCGGCACCGGAATCTCTGACCCGGTCCAGGACGGCACCTCGCCGGCGGGGTCCTCGATCGGGGAGACGTTCACCCGGGTCTCCTCCTCGTCGATCTCGTCGATCCGCCACATCTCGCCGCGCTGGATGAAGGAGGCACCGGGTTCGGCGAAGTTGACGACGAACCGCTCGTCGAGCGTCCCCACCTGCTGGCGCGAGGAGAGGTCGTGGACCTCGTAGGTCTCCTCGTCGGGGATCATCGAGAGGTTCGCATAGAAGTACTGCCAGGTCCCGCCCGACTTCTCCAGGCGGTCGCGCTCCTCGTCGAGCCACAGCAGGCGGTTGCCCGCGACCTCGCGGACGACCTCGCGGAAGACCTCCTCGTCGAGGTCCGCGAAGGGGTAGGCCCGCGTGACGATCTCGTAGGCCCGGCGGGCGTCGACCTCGCCGAAGTCCATCACCAGGCCGACGACCTGGTTGGCGACGACGTCCAGGCTGGCGCGGTGGAGCCGGACGGGTTCGACCTCGCCCGCCCGCGCCCGCCGCGCGATGACCATCGCCTCCAAGGCGTCGTCCGGGTCGCCGACGACGACGGTCCCCTTCGAGGTCAGGTCACGCCGGTGGCCCGCGCGGCCGACCCGCTGGAGGAGCCGCGACACCTCCCGGGGGCTACCGTACTGGATCACGTGGTCGACCCGGCCGACGTCGATGCCGAGTTCCATCGAGGAGGTACAGACGAGCGCGTCGATCTCACCCGCTTTGAACCGGTCCTCGACCTCGATGCGGGCCTCCTTCGAGAGCGACCCGTGGTGGACGGCGATCGGATCGTCGAGCGCGCGAAAGCGCGAGCCGAGCGCCTCGGCGGTCTGGCGGGTGTTGACGAACACCAGCGTCGACTCGTGGGCCGCCACCGCCTCCCGGATGAAGCGAACGTGGCTCGCCACGTCGGCGTCGGTCGCCAGTTCGCCGGCCAGGCGCTCGTCGGCGTCGGTCACGTCGGGCCAGCGCACTCGCAGGTCGAGCGAGCCGCCGACGTCGACCTGGACGATCTCGAAGGGCCGATCGCCGGTCAGAAAGCGGGCGACCTCCTCGGGGGATCCCACCGTCGCCGAGAGGCCGATCCGCTGGAAGGAGTCCGCGAGTTCGCGCAGGCGCTCCAGCCCGATCGAGAGCTGGGCACCCCGCTTGGAGGCCGCCAGTTCGTGGACCTCGTCGACGACGACGTGGGCCACGTCAGCGAGGGCGATCCGGAGTTTCTCCCCGGTGAGCATCGCCTGGAGCGTCTCCGGGGTGGTGACGAGTACGTCCGGGGGGTCCTCGGCCTGCTTCGAGCGCTGGTACCTGGTCGTGTCGCCGTGCCGCACGTCGATTTCGAGGTCGAGGCGCTCGCCCCACCAGTCCAGCCGGTCGCGCATGTCGCGGTTGAGCGCACGCAGCGGCGTGACGTACAGCGCCGAGATGCCCGACAGCTCGGCACCCCCGGCTCGCCGGCGCACGAGGTCGTCGAACACCGGCAGCATCGCCGTCTCGGTCTTGCCGGTCCCGGTCGGCGCGATCACCAGGGCGTCCTCGCCGGCGGCGAGCGGCGGAATCGCCCGGCGCTGTGGCTCCGTCGGCGTCGTGAACCCCCGCTCGGAGAGCGCCTCGCGGACCGTCTCGCCCAGGGCGGTGAAGGCGTCCATCCCCCCGGCGACCTCCCCATCTGCCATCGCCCGGGCTAGCGGCGCGACGGCCTTGAGCACACCGTTCGGGAGCCGCGGTTCACTCCGAGGTGTCCCGCGTAATCTCCGGTGGGGTGGTTACTCCGGTTCGTCCCGCGTGATCTGGGGGCGATCGGCCAGCCACTCGACGGCGGCGTCGAGACGCTCCCGCTCGGCTGACCGCAGTTTGATTCGCTTGATTCGCTTGTCCTCGCCGGGGTAACAGCCGACCGCCACGTCGAACTCCTCGCGGACCGTCTCCAGGACGCCGACGAGGTGGCTCTCGGTTTCCGTCGAGTACAGCGTCTCTGCGGCCACGTCGCCCTCGAACGTCCCGGCGACCTGCCGGAAGGTCGCCTTCATCTCCGACGGGATGCCCGGGATGACGTACACGTTCTCGCAGACGAACCCCGGCGCGATGCCCTCCTCGTTCTCGATGGGGTCGCTCCCGGCGGGGCGGCGCGCGGCCCGGTCCAGGTCGAACTCGAAGTCGGGGTACTCCTCCCGGATTCCCGTCACCGTCCGTTCGATCAGGTCGTAGGTCCGGTCGTGTCGCTCGACCGGCCGGTCCAGCGCCGCGGCGATCCCGTCGACGGTCTCGTCGTCCGGGGTCGACCCGAGGCCGCCCGTGACCAGCACGGCGTCGAAGGCGTCGCGGTGGCCGGCGACGGTGTCGGCGATCCGATCGACGTCGTCCGGGATCACCGCGATCTCGGCGACCTCGACGCCGCGCCCGGTCAACTGCGAGGCCAGCCACGTCGCGTTGGTGTTCTCGACGTCGCCCGCGAGGAGTTCGTCGCCGACGTTGACGATGGAGGCGCGCATCTGTTCCGTCTGATCGGACGGTACGACTATCAGTCGTTCGGTCGCCGGTGTCTAGATCGCCCGGGCTCGCGTGGAGTCGGAACCCTATTCTTTGGATGTTCCGTCACCGCCGATCGGAATCCTCACCGTCCGGTCGCTGGCGAACAGCACGAACAGCGCAAAGAGGGCGTACAGCTCCGGCGCGTCCGTTACCGCGCCGGCGACACCGAGAATTCCGAGTACGCCGAGTCGGTTTACCTGAATCTCCATGGTCGAATCTACCGACCCGGGCAAAAAAAGCGGACCGAAGGCGCTCAGACGTGGGGCCTCGTCGGCTGTCGGGCGGTGATCGGACGTCGCGTCACACCGAGCGAAAATCCCCGAGTCGGGTTCCGTCGAGCAGGTAGGCGTCGGCAGTCGGCAACCCCTCGGGGAGGAACGGACAGAGAAAGCCCTGGCCGTCGACGTTGATCCAGGTCCCGCCCGAGCGGTCGTTGAACGCGGGGAAGACGACTAGCTCGGGGTCGTTCCACGCCGGCACGTCACCGTGGTCGTCGAAGGGGGCACGCGAGAGGGGCCCGCGGAGCCACGCCCGCTCGACGCGGCCGCCGCCGACGTCGTCGGTGAGCCTGACCGTGGGGTGCTCGTGGCCGACACAGAGCACGTCGGCGGCGAGCAGGTCCGGGTCGGGCCACTGGTGGCCGTGCAACAGGGCCACGTCGCCGTACCGGACGCCGGCGCCGTCGACGACCTCGATCCGGTCGCCGAACCGCTCGGCCAGGCCGGCGTCGTGGTTGCCGGGCACGAGCGTCAGCGGGACGCGGTCAGTCACCGCGTCGACGACCGCTGCGAGTTCCTCGCTCTCGACCCCGCCCGGGTCGCCGATGCGGTGGGCGAGGTCGCCGAGCACCACCACCCGGTCGGCTGCCGTCCGGTCGAGCAGGTCAAGCAGGCGCTCGCGGCGCTCGTCGGCGGCGCTGTCGAGTTCGACGCCGCGCTCGTAGCGCAGGCCGGCCTCGATGCCGGCGTGGTAGTCCGCCACCGCGAGCGCCCGCTCGACGGTGCGCCCGCGGGCGAGCGTGAGCACCGCCGCCGGCGCGTCCGGAACCGGCTCGACGCCCATCAGATCGCCTTGAGCCGATCCTCGCCCGGTTCGTAACACCGGCCGCTCATCAGCGCGCTCTGGATCGCATCCTCGACGTCACCCGGGTCCGCGCCGTACTCGTCGACGAGGCGGGCGACGACTGCCTCGCGGTCGGCGCCGTCGCCGTCGTCGAGGTCGTCCATCGCGTCGACCGCGGCCGATTCGAGGTCGACGTCGGCTGCGTCGGCTGTGTCGGCGGTATCGGCTGCGTCGGCTGCGTCCCCGCCGGATTCCACCGTCGACGCGGCTGTTGATTCGGATTCGCTTCCGGTTTCGGGCTCGGTCGCTGTCTCGGCCTCCGACTCCGAGGCGGTCGCCGTCTGGGACCCGGCATCGGCGGTTGGATCTGCCTCCTCCGTCGACGGCTCCGGGGTCACCTCCGCGGGCTCGTCCCCGGCCTCGCCGGCCCCGGTTGCGTCCGCGTCCGGGACGTCGATGTCGGCCTCGCCGGGATCGTCGACCTCGTTGCCGCTCGCGAACTCCGTGCCGAACTCCTCCTCGACCTCCCGGCGCTCCTCCTCGTCGAGTTCGTACATCTCGTCGGTGTCCGGCGCCGCGGCGTCCCCGCCAGCCGCCGGGTCGGCCCCGTCCTCGGAGTCGGTCCCGGGGTCGAAGTCGCCGAGGTCCTCCGTCCCGTCGACGTCGGTGACGGTGGTGGCGTCACCGCCCATGTCCCCCGCACCGGCCTCGTCGCTGACGTCCGCGGCGTCACCCCCGCTGCTCAGGTCTCCCGTGGTGGTTCCGGCGTCGGCTTCGAGGTCGGCCGACTCCGCGTCCGCGGACGTGTCGAGGTCCTCGTCCGGGGTCGGATCGGATGGGGACGCGCCCACAGTGTCCGGTTCGGTCTCGGTCGTCGTCGGCTCAGCCTCGGTCGTCGGCTCAGCTTCTGTCGGCGTCGGTTCGGATTCCGACGCCGCTTCGGCGTCGGCTTCCGCCGTCGTGGCAGACTCGACTCCCGTCGTCGAATCGGACTCGACCTCCTTCGCCAGTTCCGCGCTGGCGTCGTCCCCGCGCTCGGCGACGCCAGCCGCGGCCGCCTCGCGGTCGACGCCGGTCGGGAGCGGTCCCACGTCGGCGGCGCCGCCCTCGTCCGGCGCGCTCTCGGGGGGTCTGACCTCGTCGCGCTCGCCGGCGGTCAGTTCGAGCGCGTCGATCGCCATCCGGCGTACCTCCGCGAGGTAGGCCGGCGTGGTGTCGTAGAAGTCGATGGCCCGCGGGATGCCCGCCGCGAGCGACTCCGGCACCCCGGCGGCCAGAAGCGCCGCCTCCAGGTCCTCGCCGCGTTCGTCCATCTCCAGGGCGTCGGCGACGTAGCCGAGGCGGTCGAGCGTCGTCTGAGCCGCCGAGACGACCCAGCGATCGCGGGTGTCGGCGTCGACGGCGTTGATCGCCTCCGGGCGGACCGACGTGAACACCCGGTCGCCGTCGTCGGGTTCGAACGTCCGCGCCTTGCCCGTGAGCGCGACGAACGCCGGGGGATCGGTGCGGTCGAGGTAGGACAGCGCTTCGGGCTGGTACTGGCCGGCGTAGGTGACGAAGGCGCCCGTGGGGTCGGCCACGCGCCCCCGGAGCACGTCGTCGTTGACGCGTTCGACCTCCGTGAGCACGCCGACGACGAACAGCCGGTTGGCGCGCAGCCCCGTCGGGGTGACCACGTAGTTCGGCGCGCGCTCCTCGTCGCTCTCGGAGTACGAGAGGGCGGCGGCCTCGAACTCGGCGGCGAACAGCCGGTGAGCGACCTCCCGGGTTCCGGGTTCGCCGCTCATCGCTCGTCACCTCCGTCGGTCACGGCAGCGCCGTCCAGATCCGAGAGCGCCGCACGCGCCCGGGCCGCCGGGTCGTCGTCGCTGGCCTCGAACGTCTCGGCGTCGAGGTTGGCGCCGTAGTCGTCGACCGACAGGCTCCCGCGGACGCGGTACTCGTGGCCGACGATCTTCTCGCGGATCTCGTCGGCGACGACCTCCTTGTCCATGGCGTCGCGGGCCGCGACCAGCGCGTCCTCCAGGCTCCCACCGTACACCTCGCTAGTCAGGTCGTCACCGAGCACAACGGTCACGGTGCCGGTGCCGTCGTCGAGGATCGCCTTGACCCGGAGGTCGTCCTCGCCCTCGACCTCGCCGTGGGAGCGACACTGGCCGTTCTGGACCACGCGGCCACACTCCGGGCAGCGCTCGATCAGCCCGGAGCCGTCCCGGACCGCGAGCACGTTGCCGACCAGTTCCACGTCGAACATCCCGCCCGCGTCGACGGCCTCGCCGACCGGGAGCGAGGGTGCGGACTCGCGGACCTCGATCGGTCTCTCCAGGGGCGTGACGGTGCTGAACTCCGAGACGTTCACTGACGGCGCGCCGCGGAACTCCCGGACGTACACGTCCTCGATCCGGAGGTCCGCGCCGGCGTCGATCTCGGGGTGAGGGTCCCAGTCGGTGAAGGGCAGGCGGGCGGTCCCGTCGGCGAGCACGCCCGAGAGGATCTCGGTCTCGCCGTCGCGGCCGTCGATGGTCCGGGACTCGACCTCCTGGATCCGGACCTCGATCGTCCGCCCCCGGTCCCCCGGTTCGAGGTCGAACAGGTCGGACTCGCCGCCGATCCGGTCGTCGTAGGGCGTCTCGATCGGTTCGGATTCGAGCGCAACCGTCGAACTCCCGCCGACGTTGAGTTCGGGATTCCCCTCCCACTCGCGGACGCCGGCGTTGCCGACGGTGATCGAGTCGCCGGGCTCGAAGCCGAAATCCTGCCAGGCGGTGTAGGAGATGACGCCGGTCTCGTCGGCGAACTGCCCCTCGCGGATCACCTGCTCCTCGCCCTGGTAGCGGATCGACCGCGTGCCGACCGTCAGCACGCGGACGCTGACGGTGACGTTCGAGTGCTCGGTGGTGACGTCGGTCACGTCGACCGATTCTGGCTCCGGCCCGCCGTCGCCGCCGCCGTCCCCGCCGTACTTCCGGCGGACGCTCTGTTTCGCCTCGTCGATCGGGACGCTGTACTGGAGGAGGTTCTCCAGGTCTTCCTTGACCTCCTGGGTATCAACGCCGAGGGTGGAGGCGAGTTCCTCGGCATGGTCGTCTACGTCCATCGTCGGCTCTTGATCCCGACCGACCAAAAACCCACCCCGTCGGGGCGGAACTCGGGCGCCCAGCGCGAGACCCCCCGACCGATCTACACCCCAGTGGTCGAACGCCCGAGGTCACGGAATACTGGTACTGCGAGCCTACCCCGTTCACCCTCATCGGACACCATTGACGGACTGAATCCTTCCCTATCCTTACTACAGATCCAATAAAATTAACTACGGTAAGGAGCCACTACTGCCATGTTTCGACGAGGCATGCAGGACCTTTACACGGCTTTAGACGACGGTATCGAGGGGGTCCGGCCGACCCTCGCCGCCGGTCGGCCGACGACGTATCTCGGCGTCACCGTCGGATTCCTCGACGTCGTCACGACGGCCGAACACCTTCTCGTTCCTCCCATGGCCGACGGGAATCCGCTGTTGATGGGACTCGGGCGGACATCGCCTCCGCTCGCATACGGTGCGTTCGTCTGTTGGTTTCTCCTCGTCGCGGGCGTTGCGATCGTTCGCGACGACGCGCTCGGCTACAGCGCAGACACGTACCTGTTCGTCGCGTTCGGGGTCGCTGGCGTCGCCAACGCCGCCCACCTCCTGTTCGGGACGATGCTGTTCAAGACCCTCGTCGGCCAGTATCCGACGGCGCTGAATCTGTACCAGTTCCTCTTAGCGCCGCTCGGGAGCCTCGTCGTGGGGTACTACGTGGCAAAAGCGACGTCCAGGTCGCGTAGACACACATCGTCGACCGAGTGAACTCGCCGGGATACCCGCGAGCGAAGCGAGCGGGAAGTCGGCGAGGGACCGAGTCGAACGACGTGAGACGAGTGGACTCGCCGGGAGTCCTAAGTGTCGGGGCGGCGCAGCTAACCCATGGCAGAGGACGTGAGCTTCGAGGTGACGATCGCCGACGGGGAGACGGTGATCGAGATCGCCGGCGACCGTGACGCAGCGGTCGTCGTCGAGTCCGCGGGCGGCGAGCGCATCTACCTCCCGCCCGAGGACTTCGAGCGCCCCTCGGGGTCCAAGAACGACAGCCCCTATCAGGCCGCACGCGACGACAGCCCCTACCAGTCGGCGGACGAGACGAGCCCGTACCGACCGGCCGAACAGAGCGACAGCCCCTACCGGTCGGCCGAGCACAGCGACAGCCCCTACCAGTCGGCGCAGGTCCAGGCTCCCGAGGAGGGGCTCCGTCCGACGCGCGACGGGTTCGTCATCCGGCACCCGGAGCCGGCGACCGACGTCAGGCTGCTCAGGTGAGCGGCCGGCGTCGCGGGGGCGGCGGAGCCCCCGGACAGGACCGTGGCGTCAGCGGATCCGATCGTAGAAGTCGAGGTACTCGTCGACCACCGCGTCCCAGCTTCTGGGTTCGAAATCGAGGGGGTCGTCCATGGCGAGCGCGCGCTCGATCGCGGCCGCCAGCGACGACGAGTTCGGCTCGGCGGGGATCACGCAGGTTTTGGGCAGGATCTCGGCGGCGCCGCACTCGGTGGCGACCACCCGCGTTCCCGCCGACAGCGCCTCGGTGATCGTGATGCCGAAGGGCTCGGACAGCGACGGCGAGACGAACAGATCCGCAGAGGCGTAGTAGTCGCCCAGGTCGTCCTCGGCGACGTAGCCGACCCACATCACCCGATCGTCGATGCCGAGCAACTCCGCGAACCGCCTGAGCTGGGCGGTGAGGTGGCCGCTGCCGCCCACGACGAGCGTGACGTCGTCGCGGCGGAGCTTCTCGATCGCATACA
>Ga0207733_100518_pt1 | contig 21830 bp, 19 predicted proteins | sample A23P3SouthBayCA_FD_187735 | JGI IMG/M metagenome (GOLD analysis project Ga0207733, IMG submission 187735) | Aerobic enrichment media microbial communities from Eden Landing Ponds, California, USA - A23 P3 (SPAdes) | ecosystem: Environmental > Aquatic > Marine > Unclassified | place: Emeryville... | reverse complement strand
CTTCTTCCTCGTTCTGGGCTATGAGCGCTTGATAGATCTCGAGGAGCCGGGCAACGATGGTACCGTTATCAGCACCCATCTCTGAGAGTGCCTCGCCAAAATCGAATTCGAGATCCCCGACGTCCCCACCACCGACGCGAGACGTATAGATACCGAAGAACTCGCTGTCAAGATCGTACTTGCGAACCTTCACCGCCACGTCATCGTCGTACTCGACAATCCTGGCAACGATTTCTGATGAAGTCTCGTGGACAAAATCAAGAGAGAACTGATTGTCGCCCGGATGGTGATAATAGACGTGACCCATCTACCTGATTCGCTGTACTTGGAGGGGCATCTTAATTCACGTCCCCCTCGGATCGACCCGACATCAGGATTCCATCGAACCGAGTCTCTCCCGGTCGACGTTGATTCGGAGACGATACTCACTGTCGTGGCGTCCCTGCTCGCTTCGCGTTGGGTCAAGCAGTGAGTACCCGCTTGTGAATGACTCGAGGAGCGTCTCACGCGTCGGGAGGTCGATATCCATCTCGTCTGCGAGGAATACGATCCGCTTGGTCGCAGCGCCATTGTCGAGTCGCTGGAGGTACTCACCGACCGTCGCCCACGAACAGTCCCGATCGTCCGCGGCGACCATCGCCTGTGCGAGTTCGCGGATGCCACCACCGAACTTGGGATGGTCGGCACAGTCAACCAGCGTCTTTTCCACGTCTGCGACGTTCACGGCGGTACCCTCGATGGATGTCGACTCGTACCCGAAGAATTTGCGCTCGGTGACCGTCACGACGCCATAGGGGACGCCGTGGATCTCCCGACTCTGCGCCCGGGTCGGCGTGACGACGTACACCGTCCGAGGCACCTGCTCGGTCAGCCCGTGATGGTCAAGGGCGGTGTAGTAGCCGACGTACATCGGCTCGGCAACGTGCGAGGCGATGAGATACTCGTGCGTCGTGTACACGCCCTCTTCGCCGGCCGCGAGCGGGATGATGAGGTATCGGCCGGGGAACAGTCGGTCCAGCCATCCTTTCTCGGTGAGCCGGGAGGCGATCTCTCGGGCGGTATTCGGGGGGACCTCTAGAGTCGTCTCGATATCGTCGACGGAGATGATCTGGTTGCCCGCGCCGGCGAGTCGTGAAAGGAGTCGGCTCTCACGGGTGGACAGTCCCTGACGTATATTTTGCGTGTCTTGTGAGCCGTTCATCCCTGCACTTTAGATATAGACTATAAACACGAGCGGGGCTTCAACGTTGCTCATCCGCAATTTGGCTGGATAGAACGCTTTTGCATCTCTTTCGCCTGCTGGAGGGATCGAGATATGGCCGCTGAAAATTAGTTCTGGACGGATTTAGAACAGCTGTTCGCGAATCTCTGTGCCGTACTCAAGTGTACGATCGTCAATCTGTTCATTGACATCCTCGATGGACGCATCTTGAGATACAACTAGATCAAGGTACTCCAGGATGAGGTCTGCATAGAGTTCGCGGGCACGGATGAGGAACGTGCTATGCCTTGTTGAACGCAAGACAGCGTCGGGATAGGGTCAATTTTCCCCAGTCACACAGCGTCAGAGACGAGTTTTTGAATTCAGAAGATGCAGTAGCGGCCACTCACGGTGTCTGCTGAAGAGTCAAAACTATGGTATCTTGCTCCGTTGGTTCGGTGACGGCGGCGATGCCTCTCCCGGATACGCCCGGAGAAAGGGAGCAGGCGGCGAGCCCTTAACTCGCCGCCTGCGTCAGGTTATGGATGATGCACTTCCGAGTCAGCTCCCGGAACTGGCCGTGCCAGCTCCGGGAGCGCAGCTTCTCGCCGTCGTCTTCCTTCAGCTGTGAGAAGCCTGTCTCGCTCATCCAGCGTTGGTTGTAGTCATCGTTCATTCGGGCGTTGTGGGCCTTCTGCAACGGTGTCTGCTCCCTGTGCTTGATCAACGGTCGCGTTGAGTTGGAGCGACACTCCTCACGGAGGTCGCTCCACGAGTAGTTCGCGTCAGCAGACAGTACGCGCAGGTCTTCCGCATTCCGGCGGAAGACCTGCATCCCGATGTGGCCATCCCACGCCTTCTGCGTCGTGTAGTGAACGTCCTTGATCGCTAGCGAGTTCACGTCGATCAAGATCGTCGTCTTCATCGACTGGAACGAGTAGTTCGCGCGGTCGCGGTAGTGGTAGCTGGTTTGATCGCGCTGGAAGCCGCTCGCGTCAATCGCGGCTTCGCCACTCCAGCCCGCCTGCTCCGCCGAAGCACGGAGCAGGCGGCGGAGTTCACGCATTCGATACTCGTTTTCCCACCGGCAGAACGAGCTGTAGTGTGGTGCCTCGTCAAGTCCAAACACGGCAAGGACACCGGGCATCTCGTTGAGGTAGTCTTCAGTCTCACGGAGACTCTTCTCCAGTTCGACACGGTACAGAATCAACGCGATCTGTACCCACTCGGCGTACCCGTCCGCGCCATCCGGCGCGGCGGGTACGTCCGGATCGTCTACGTGTTGTTTGGCAAGGTTCCGACACATCCGTGCGAGCCGTCTGAGCGATGCCATATCGCCAGACGGCGTCCATTTCCCGGTTAGCTTGACGGAATCTTTCTGTGAGAGCGTCTGAGGCTGCCGTCAATCGGCGGCAAAACAAGGCAACGTGCTAGCAAGGAATTCCTCGTCCTCGACTGTAATCCACTCACCATCGCTTGGTTCATCTGGGAGTGTTGTATCCTCGTGTACGACGTCATTCCGGTAGTCATACAGCGTTCTGAAGAACTCTCCAATCCGTTCTGACGACCAATTGCGAGCGTTCTGTTCACCTAGGAGCACTGCCGTCCGCACGCCGAGACGGTATTTGTTCCCGCCAGGAGAGCCACCTTTCAGCACGGTTGTTTCGCAGCCGACGACGCAATCGACTAATTGATCTTCGAGGGACTCCCGGCTAAACATTCGCTCGAATCGCGCCAGCGGATTCTGAAACTTGTCATGGCCGGGTGCGATTCGACGTCGATGATCCCTCCACAGCCGAGGGATTTCCAAGGCACGATCTTCAGCGATATGCGTTCTTGTCGTCGAACTCGGACACTCAAATTCGAGCTCGAAGGTGATCGGTGCCGCAATTCCACGGTACGTTTCCCAGCCCGGAACCACGTTGTAGCCTTTCTCGTAGCCAACAGTTCCCATCGGGCAGAGAAGCCGCAGACACCGACGAACGCTCGCTGCGAGATACTCGATCACGTCGGTCAGCTGCTGCCAGGGATAGACGTCGGCCGGTGTGACATCGAAGTCGGGCCGCTCCCAGGGGGAGATTTCGGTGTCATCGATCTCGCGAGCGATATCCCGATAGGGCCGGCGTCGACGGAGGACGATTTCTAGCGCTGCGTTCGGACCGCTTGCATCGAGCGTCTCGACTGGCTCGAGGACGCTCGTCCCCGGGGCTTCGTGTGTCGCGATTCCGGTTTCCTCTAAGCGGTCTAAGGGGCGAATCCGGAGCGTGTCAACGGCGTATGGTCCCAGATAGTCCGGGCTACCTTGGATCTCCGTTTCGAGGTCGATCGTGATGTCTGGATCGATGGAGGTGTTCTTCAGAACGAGCAGGAATCGGGAGAACTCTCGATCGGTGAACCGGGGCTCGAACTGCTCCTCGAAGGCGGTTGCGAAGGCATCCTCGTCGAACTGAAATTCACCGGCGTAATTCACCACGACCCCGACGAACTCGAACAGTCCCCGTTCGATAGACTCGACACGGTTGGTTTCGGATAACTGCTCGTCGTCGGGAGGATCCGGGAGCTGATCGTAGATGACCTGCGCCGCCTCTGCAAATTCACCAGCATAGAGGGTATCGAAGAGATCCCTGTCGTCGAAGAGGTCACCGGGAGCTGGAACCGAGACTTCCTCGGTGTTCTGCATAAACCCGCCAGCACTCAGCTGATTGAACGTCCGTGTTGGCGGATCGACATCCACGTCGGAGTGCCGTTCGATGATGGCTTGGACTCCGTCCTTGATTAACGGGCGCACATCAGCGCCCCACTCAGGTGGCATTCTATCAGGGACCACTCTATCCTTCCACTTAGTTCACCGTTAGACCGGCTGATTCTCGTCCGCCGCGTCCGTCGTGTCATCATCCACTGACCGCTTGGGTGACTCGTCCGATACCTCCGAAATTTCTCGATAGAGGTGTAGAAATACGTAGCTGAGACCACACACCCACGCTGCGAACACAGCAATCAAGCGCACTCTCGCTGATCCGAACTCGGTTGCTAGTCCCAGTACACGAAGGAGGTACGCGAGTGAAGGCACAACGACCGCCAAGAGAATCGCGATCACACTCGCTTTGAGAGTTCCAGTTACATTCGCTGGGTCAAGAGCTTCGTAACGGCTCACGAGCCGCTGTCGTTCGTCGGTGAGTGCTTCCCGTCGACTCCGCAGCTGGAGCCAGCGGCGATGGTTTCGATTGTGCCGTCTGGCGTTTTGGATGTCGGCTTGAACGTTCGCCGCCTGTGACTCCTCTGATTCGCGATAGAACTCTCGTTCCGGCGAGAACCGGGGTTTTTTGACATACCGAATCTCGTCAATATTGTGGGTCTTGTCCTCGATATCGGTCTGTTCTCTGTCGAGACCGCGACGCTTGGCGTCGATCTCCTCAAGCCGGCGGTTGATCCAGTGGCGTTCGGCCTTGAGATTCGAGAGGTTACTGACTAAGAGCGCGGTCAGAATCCCGATAAAGACGCTTGCTGAGGTAGCAAGTGCGGTGTAGAAACCTGCGGACATTCGATCTGATCGCGATCAAGACCCGCTGACCGATTCAAGCGCGTTTTTCCAGCGCGGAAGATAGTCGAGTGTCTTCGCGTTGGATATCTGATTAGATTGCGAGAATGGTGTGATATACTCACGATAATCTGCATCAAGTCGATCAAGTGTCTCTGATAGTGACTCGGACTCTACCTGCTGGATCTGTTTCCACCGCACTTGGATATGGTGTTTTTTCAGCAACGCTTGGATATTCTCGTCGTCATCTTGATACCGATCCGCAAGATCAGCCCATGTCCCGAATTGTCGGGAACAAACCTCACAGGAGCACATATCGGCACCGACTGTTCCCTGTAAATCAACTGCAGCAGGGATTTTGAGAAAATCTTTGACCGCGTCAACGTAGTAGCGATGGGCAACTCCATCCCCTGTCCGCCGTTCGCGCCGTTCTGATGCCTCTTCACCATACATCGTGCCGTAAGTCGTACCGGTTAAGCCGAGATGCGAGAGCAAGGTTGCAAAGTAATCTCCATAGTAGGAATGTGGTGAAATACCGGCGCCATCTAGGTTAGCAACAAGAGAGGCTATACGCTCATAATCTGGCTCGCCCGTTTCTTGTTTGTCTAGATTTTCAATCCAAAGGAAACACTGATCGATGTCACGCGAGGTAAGCAGCTCAGTAAGCTGATCAGGCAGACTGTCGCTGTGTAATGCTTCCTTCGTGAGGAACAGACAGGGTTTCAGCGGTAATTCAGATACATCGGTCGCGACATCGAGGATGTCTTCATTCACTTTGAGATCGCGTCCGTCCCGTATCTGCTGAAACCACGGGATTACCGCTTTGGGCGAATACTTCTCAGGATCGCTGATGGATTCGTATTTACCAGTTTCAGCTTCCAACTGGTTTGGCACAAACGATTCCTGAAACTCTACTGATGATATCGTCAACTGACGGAGCTGGTTTGCAGATAGGTCTGTCGCATCAACGTTATCTTGTTTAGCAAGAAGCTCTTCAAGCAGTCGGTCAACCTCCGTTGCATAGTCCCAGTGCCAAGTTCGGACACTCCCAGATGAATCTCGGAAATTATCCCCCACCCGAAAATCAAAGAGCGTAGGTTGAATGTAGTATTCGAGATTATAGCTGTCGTACCAATTTCGAAGATTCGTCGGCAGGGCCTTTGAGTTTGCTGCCAGCATTTTCCCTGGAATCAGCAGGGAATCTAACGACTCTCCCGAAGTTGCAACTGGGTGTTTGTCGCTATTACTGTTGTACCGGAGAGTCGCCTCAAACATCGTCGGTTATTACTTCTATGACACTACTACGGCTACATAATTGTTTATCCGTTTGGTGTGGCCCAGAGTAGATTTGTACTGATTCGTCGACACCAATGAGTCCGATGTTGAGATCCGAGACTTGGTCTATGAGGTCATTAGTCACATTCGTCTTCCAGACTGACAGAAAAGAGTAATCAACAAAATCTGCATTACGCGTCGCCTGTTCAATCCCACGTCCTATATTACGAGATTTTAATTCGATTGCAATTGTGGAATTGCGCTTGAGACCAAGAATATCGATGGGATAGCAGAACACCTCTCCCTCTGTGGTATAGGTAATATCATGCTGTGAGAGATAATCCACAACGATCCCAAGCTGATATTTTTCGGGAACATAGTGCGTTTCCTCTCGTGAAAGCAATTGCTCCCACTTCTCTGCGTAAGCTTGAGATGCTGTGGATCGATTTACTTCACTCATTACTACGCGTTACGATGGAATGACTTCTATACCCAATTCATCTAAAATTTCCGACTCAGCTGCATAATCTGGATATTCGGTATAGACGTACTTGAGTAACTCTTCTAGCGGAAGAGAATTATACTCCCTCACAAGTTCTCGTAATTCGTCCTGATACTCCGGCTTGAGTTGACTTTCCAGTTCGGAAGCTATTTTTTCGCCTTTTCGGGTTATTGTGAACCGCTTTTCGGAGAGATCAGTATCAGTAAGATCAGTCGACGAGTCATCCAGAGGTTCACTCTCAATAGCGCCTAGTGACAGGAGGAATTCTAATTCTTCGTATACATGCTCTGAGAAAGGTCCCATCTTGTACGGCGCAAATTTGAAAGCGATATCCTGTTTGTAGGCCTGAAAAAAATCAGTCTCTTGCTCAATAAGAAACAGTAATTTTTGTAATTTGGTCACGCCTGCAATTTCCTCTGCATACAGAAAGAGGAGAAACACGACATCTGTCCTGCGATCGATTTTGTCAATTCGAGGCATTAGAGTCATTCCTACCTTTTTGAGGGAGCATCTTGAACCTTTACAGGTTCTCGGTGGCTCCCAACAGCCCTCGAAGCGGCTGATAACACATTCCCATTTTGTTGCCTGAGGAATATTGAGAGGATATGTCGATGGACCATCTCATAGACGATTTCTGGGAGGATATTTTGAAAGATTACCATGAGATGGACAATTCGTCCTTTGACAAAGAAGAGGATTTCATCCAAGAGACAGTCAATCGGTTTCGCGGAAAAACAACTCACTCCGCGGCTGGGTCTGTGAACACAACAGCCCGTTCAGTCCATCAATCGCCACGAGTGCGCTATGACTTGAAGAACGGCCAAACTGTCACTCGTGAGCTCGCCGATATCCTCTACATCGTCAATTCGAACTATCCCTCAGGCTCGTATGAAACGCGGGCAATGCTCTCACAGGCGAAGTTCGCCAAGTCTCCACCCTCTTGGGATCTCGACCTGTATCAGTACGACCTGATACATCGCCTCCCGGAGTTCACCGTCGTCTCACCACGAACCTACGAGGACTTTGATCTGAGCGGCCTGAATCACACGAGCTTCGCGAACTTCGTGATGGCAAGCCGATTCGCTGATCCGTTCTATCTTTCATCGGACCGAATGGATGAGGCTATCTCCAACTACAACCTCGCCACCGATAATGCTACCTTCAACCCCGATCGCTATCACTCGGACCCCAAACCGACGCCATACGAATACAGCAAATCGATTTTGAAGCGGCTCGTCAGACGAACGTACGGACAGCGCGTCAGAGCTGGAACAGAGGTCGACCGGCTGATTGCCCATCTCTATGATATCGTCGACAGCAGTTACACGACGAAGTCGAAGCCCCGGACTGATGGTGGATCCAACGACATCGATGACCCAGCAACGTTTGCGATCATCGAGATCGATGTAGAGCTGGACCAGAATCTAGAATAGCGATTAACCAGTGACCCTGCCTATTGGTTTTTATTGGCTTGATTCCGCCAGTAATCCAAGGACTGTCCGTATCTTCTCAGACTTACTCTGATTGGCTCTCTCGGTACACCTGTTGACGGAGGTGTTTAGTGATCGCTTCCTGAACCTCGTCGTTGTCCATGAACTCTGCGAAGAGTTCCTGATTCTGGTCCATTCGATCGATGAACATACTGGTTAGCGCATCATCGAATTCAAGTGCGAAGTTTTCGCGACTATTTGCGCGCGCAGAGCGCCGGAGGTGATCGTCTTCTAGGGCATCTTCCTTGAGCTGCTCGAGGAACAGTTGGTCGGCTTCCGTGAAGTCCGTCCCCAGTTTCTCGTTGATTTTCTCGACGATGGTCGACAGTTCGACTTCGTCATCAGCTTCTGACCCGCCCGTTCCAGTCTCTGTCGGGCCTTCGACCTCACCGTCGTCTGCGCTGAGCCCGATGGAACCTTCCTCGGACTTCTCAAGGCGATAGTACTGTAGGGCGAGTTCGTCGTCGAATTCCACGGTGGGGTCATGCGATTGCCTCGGGAGTTCCTTGTACAGGAATCGCCCGAAGGTGTAGAGCTTCTCGAGGTGGGTATCCGCGTAGCTGACGATCTGCGACTGGAACTTATACAGGCGCAGGAACGACCGAAGCGTTGAGCGGAAGTCTTCCTGGATCTCCTCCTCTTTGGCGACGAAGCGGTCTCGAGCTGGCTGGACGATACTGCTGAGCTTTCCATGGGCACCTTCCGTCCCCGTGTTGGACGGATCAAAGAACACCTTCGCGAAGCGGTCGACTTCCTCTTGCTCGTAGATGCGAAACGCATCAAGTTCGGAGGCTAACTGTTGGAGATGCTGTGGGTCCATCTCCTCCGTCACGGTTGTCTTGCCGTAGAACGGTTCAAACGCTTCCTTGATCTCTTCCTGCTCGTTCTCGAAGTCCAGCACGAACGTATCCTCTTTCCCGGGATGCTGTCGGTTCAACCGGGAAAGTGTCTGGACCGCTTGGATCCCGGAGAGCTTCTTGTCGACGTACATCGTGTGGAGGAGCGGTTGGTCGAAACCGGTCTGGTACTTATCAGCGACGACGAGGACCTGATACTCCGGAGTGTCGAAGACGTTGGGGAGTTCCGACTCTTTGATGCCGCCATTCATCTCCCTTTCAGTGTAGCTACTACCATCGTCCTCGACCGTTCCACTGAAGGCGACGAGCGCGTTGAGGTCGTACCCGTTCTCCTCGATATATTCGTCGATGGATTTCTTGTACCGGACTGCGTGAGCCCGAGAGGACGTCACGATCATCGCCTTGGCCTTCCCACCGATCTTGTGCTGCGTGTGGTTCCGGAAGTGTTCGACGATGATCTCGACCTTCTGAGAGACGTTGTGGGGATGGAGTTTCAGGAACCGGGATATCGCGTTCACCGCCTTCTGCTCGGGCACCTGTGGGTCCTCCTCGACGACCTTCGCGACGTTGTAGAACGTCTCGTACGTCGTGTAGTTCTGGAGGACGTCGATGATGAATCCCTCATCAATCGCTTGCTGCATCGAGTAGAGATGGAACGGTTCGTGCCCACCGTCGCCATCGGGTTCCCCGAAGGCCTGCAAGGTCTTGGCCTTCGGCGTCGCAGTAAACGCGAAAAAGCTGAGGTTGGGCTGTTTGTTCCGTGATTTGGCATTCTCTGCCATCGCATCTTCCCAATCCTCGATATCCTCCTCGTCGACACCCGAGAGAATGCCCTTCATCTCGGCAGACATCTCGCCACTCTGGCTGCTGTGGGCTTCGTCGACGACAACGGCGTAATCCCGCTCCGGAAGTGACTGTGCGTGCTCAATGACGTACGGGAACGTCTGGAGTGTCGTGATGATTACTGGCTTGCCCGCTTCCAAGGCCTCCGCGAGTTCCTCGGATTTCGAGCGGTTCTCGCCTTTGATTGGGTGAACGACGCCAGTCTTGTGGTCGAGCTCGTAGATGGTGTTCCGGAGCTGTTCGTCGAGGACGGTTCGGTCGGTGACGACGACGACGCCGTCGAATACCGCGTTATCTTGGTCGTCGTGCAGCGATACGAGCCGGTGGACCAGCCACGCGATTGACTTGCTCTTCCCACTCCCGGTGGAATGCTGGATGAGGTAGTCCTCGCCAGGGCCCTCCTCTTTCGCGCTGGCGACAAGCTGGCGGACACACTCTAACTGGTGATAGCGCGGGAAGATGATCGTCTCGTCTTCCTCGACGGTGATACCGTCTTTTTTGATCTCCTCGGTGTCGATGTGAATGAACCGTTGGATGATCTCCATCCAACTATCTTTCTCCCAGACGTCCTTCCAGAGATACGCAGTGCGGTGGTCGTTCTCTCGTGGGGGGTTGCCACCGCCCTTCTCGTGGCCTTTGTTGAACGGAAGGAAGTGGGTGTCCTCGCCGGCGAGTTCGGTCGTATAGTGGACTTCGTGTTGGTCGATAGCGAAATGTACCAACGCACCGCGTTTGAATCGGAGGACAGGTTCACTCGGGTCGCGGTCTTGGCGGTACTGCTCTCGGGCGTCCCTGTTTGCCTGGTCTGTAAAGGTATTCTTGAGTTCGCCTGTTGCAACAGGGATGCCGTTGACGCTCAGTGCGAGGTCTACACTCAGCTTCGAATTCGTGGCCGAGTAGTGGAGCTGCTGGGTGACGCCGAGGCAATTCGCTTCGTAGCGAGTCTGTAGTTCGGGATTGATTCCCGTGTTGGGTTGGAACGTCGCAAGCTCGATCTTCGTTCCAGTGGTGCGAAGACCATGACGCAGGAGTTCTAATGTGCCTTGCCGTTCGAGGGCGCTGGTCAGTTCCTGGAGGAAGCGTTCGCGAGCGCTGCCCTTGTGAGCAGTCTCTAGTTGCTCCCAGGCCTCCGGCTGGGTTTCTTGGACGAACGAGATGATTTGGTCAGGGAAGATGCCTCGTTCGGCGTCGAAGTCGTCGCTGGGGACACGTGTGTAGCCACGTTTCAGCAGGGCGGCGGCAATCTCGTCCTCGAAGGCCGCCTCGTCGTACTGTTTACTCATGTGTGACTGGCCTTAGCTTCATTCTTCACGTCGGACACATCAATCTGGCCCGTGACTGCAGCGGTGATGAGTGCTTGGCGCTTCTCCTCGAGGAGATCGATAGTTTCCTCTACTTGATCGATGAATTCCCAGAGACGCTCGGTTTCTGTTTCGATGTGATTGACAATTTCACGCTGTTCTTCGAGCGGTGGAAGTGGTGTTTTGAACGACTTGATATCGGGCATATAGATCGTCTGGTGGGTAGAACCCTGCATCAGCCGATTGAACTCTTGATCCATCGAGCGGAAGACGTAGAGCAGATATTCTGGTATGATCTCGTCGCCACAAACCCAGTTAGCAAAGTCCTGTGAGGTCGCCATCGGTTCTTCCATGATGCCGGAGAAGCCAACCGACGCAGTACGTGAAAGGAAGACAGTACCCTCAGGAAGAAGATGCGCCCCGGAATTTTCCATCCCAAGTTCACTGATCTGGTGCTCGGTTTCGTAGAGATAGCGCTTGCGTCCTTCGCGGAACGGCTTGATGTCGGAGGTCGTGACCCACGGAATATCGGTGTCCTCCCAGTACTCGTCTTTAGAGCGGTCAGGAGTATGACCAGAGTGGAGTTCGGCGACGAAACGGGCACGGACGACGTCCCAATGTTTGGGGACCTTGCCCACCCATTCAACCCCAGAATCGATGGATTCAGCAGATGATAAACTTCCAGTCGTACTCTTTTTAATCAGTGTATTCCGTTTCTCGTGAAGGTGGTCTAGTAATTCCTTAGCGTGGGATATTGCCTTATCTACTCTAGAAGTTCTTTTCTCCAAATAAGATATAATCGCATCTTGCCATTCAATCGGTGGTGTTGGGATTCGAAGCCGAGATAGAGTCTCCCTGTTTACTTTTGGCATAGCTACTCTCTGAGACTGGAGCGAAACCCACTGCGTGAAGGGGGCTGAGATGAACAGCCAAGCTAAGAATTGATTTCGGAATTCAGGCGTACCGTCAATAGGGTACATATCCGCGCTACAGAGGCAGCGCTCAGGCGCGACTGTTGCTTTAGCGAGTTCCGGGCGGATTTTAGAGTAAATAACATCGCCTCGCTTGCAAACATATTTGCCGCTCTGAGCGCCCTGATCACTGGCTGTTTCTTGACCAATGATCCTCCCCGTACCAGATTCAATGTGATTTGGCGATATGAGGAGCATCGAGGAGTATGGCTCCTCAGTTGGGTCGACTTGGCCACCTTTTATGTGTATGTTGTGAGAAAATTTCTGATATTCCCACTGTTTGGGGAGTTCACCGAATAGCTCTCGACTGAGAGAAACATCTTGGGAATTCGAATCAGACATTATTCAAAACTCACATTTATCTGATTCAGAAGGTCTCTCGCTACAGAATCGATATCTGAGTTTATCTCGTCTATTGGTCTTGGCTCATCGTACTCGTAGAAGTACCTGTCAAAGTTTATCTCGTATCCCACGACTCCAAGCTCCCCATCCTCGTCGTCGTGATACTTCTTACTCTCGTTGATCCAGGCGTTCTCTAGATACGGTGCGACCTCCTCTTCGAAGTACTCCCGTGGGTCCGTCCCGAGAGGCACGCGCTCGCGTTCGCGTAGGTCGCCGTCGTGCTCGGGGTTGCCGTTTCCGTCCCGGCAGATCTCGGCGTCGTCGTTCTGCTCGCCAAGCGCACGTTCTATCGCGTTGTAGACGCTGTTACGCACGTCGACGCCGTGCATGTTGAACGTCAGTTCCACCTCGTCGATGAACTCCTCACGGTCCATCCACTGTGTCTCGGAATCCAACTCGTAGAGTGCCTCCTTCACTGCTTCCTGTACCTCTTCATCCCGGTTCGTGAACGCCCGCTCGTCGTCGAGGCTCTCGATACGCTCCTCGGTAGCCTGGAAGCTCATCCGTAGCGGCCGATCGATGACGATGCGACGGTAGCCGAACTCCTCTGTTGGAACAACTTTCGAGCGGCCGTTGGCCTCCAGATCGCCGAAAATACGGGAAATATCGTCGATATGGTCTTGCGTGAGTTCGTGGCGTTTCTCGCCCAGACTCTCGTCCATCTCGGCGTACAGGTCTTGGGCGTCGATGAGCTGGACGACATCCTTGCGCTTCTCGGGCTTGTCGTTCGAGAGCACCCAAATGTAGGTCCGGATGCCCGTGTTGTAGAAGAGGTTCTCCGGCAGGCCGACGATGGCCTCCAGCCAGTCGTTCTCCAGAATCCAGCGTCGGATAGCTGATTCCCCGCTGTTGGGTCCGCCGTTGAACAACGGCGAACCATTGAAGACGATTGCAATACGGGAGCCGCCCTCATCGGGCCGCTTCATCTTGCTCAGCATATGCTGAAGAAACAGGAATGCACCGTCGTTGGTCCGGGGAGTCCCCGCCCCGAAGCGGCCAGCGAACCCTTCCTCTTCGTGTTCGCGCTCGATCTCGTCTTTGACCTTCTTCCAGGAAACCCCGAACGGCGGGTTCGAGAGCATATAGTCGAAGGTCCGGCTCGGGAAGCCGTCTTGAGTAAAGGAGTTCCCGTAGATGATGTTCTCGGGCTCTTGGCCCTTGATGAGCATATCCGAGTTACAGACGGCATAGGACTCGGGGTTCAGCTCCTGTCCGAAGACGTGGAGGTTCGCGTCGGTGTTGAGTTGGCGGACATACTCCTCGGCGACACTAAGCATCCCACCGGTCCCACAAGCTGGGTCGTACACAGTGCGGATAGCGTCCTGCTCGGTCAGGGCCCCGTCATCTTCCTGGAAGACGAGATTGACCATCAGTTCGATGACTTCCCGCGGCGTGAAGTGCTCGCCAGCCGTCTCGTTGCTCAGCTCGTTGAACTTCCGGATGAGCTCCTCGTAAATGTAGCCCATCTCCTCGTTTGGAACCTCCTCGGGGTGGAGATCGATTTCGGCGAACTGCCGGACGACTTTATACAAAAGATCGGCATCGGCAAGTCGGTCGATCTGGTGGTTGAAAGCGAATTTCTCGAAGATTTCCTTCGTCTCCTCGTCGTACTGGTTGATGTAGTATTGGAGGTTCTCTGCGATATCGTCGGGGTCGTTACACAGGGATTCGAAGGTGTACTCGCTGGTGTTGTACACCTGTGCATCGGCTGCCTTCTTCAACGAGGGGGCGACGTTCTCGATACCTTGTTCCTGAAGCTGTTCGTAGCGCTCCAATACCTCGTCCTTGTTCCGCTCAGTCACGCAATCGAGCCGTCGAAGAACAGTCAGCGGCAAGATGACCTTCTGATATTCCGACTGCTTGTAGTCCCCTCGGAGAAGATCTGCAATAGACCAGATAAAGTCCGACTTCTCGTTGAAGTTATCGACCATTGTACGGTGGAAGGTAAGTGTGTATGATAAACGCCACGGAGTGCTCACCGAGAAAGCCCGTTATCGATGCCGATTCACTGCACACAATTCGGCTACACTACCCCCCTCGAAGCGAAGACCTGTGACTCGGTGAGAGATCTCATCTCTTTTCTGCTATCTCGCGGAATGGTGGCCACTGTTCCGACCTGTTTCATTACCCCACGGTCCACAGACTGAGTTACGCACGAATGCAGGATTTCATTGTGGATGAGGACTCGCGGCCTCGGTCTATCGGGTTTGACGCCACAGACCGGCAGGGTCTCGTGGTGACTGTCGGTGTTCTTCTCAACCGGACGCAGGAAGCCACACTGCTCGATGACCTCTATCAGACGATATACGATGACGGCTATCGGCCGTTCCGGACGAAAAGCCGTGACCTTTCGCTCCCACCTGCAAAGGTTCAAGAGCTCCTTCTGCGGTGTAACGGGGAGGTCGGTATTTGCGTTCATCAGGACGGTGTCAAGCTGCCATTTGCTGAGGCAGTCCACTCTGCGATCCTCCTCGACGAGTTGAGTGTGACAACTGACGACACGATAGCCATCGTTGATGGTGATCAGGGTCGAGCAGACAAGCTGTATCAGACTGCCGGTGCAATCGACGTGGTTCCGCCATCGATCACAAACTGTGCCCAGTCAGAACTCTACTATCCCCATCTCCTGTTGGCGGACCTCGTTGCCGGTGTTGTCGCGGATACCCTTGCGGCGGATCCTACAGCTCTCTCTTCAGCCTCGGTCGCCGGACCAGTTGAGATGATACTGGAGACGACACCAGAATCTCGGAAAGGTCGATGGGGACGTGGATACTCTGCTGCTGCGCGTGGCGAAGGAGAAGTTCGACGAGCGAAATTCGAACAACGGTATGCAGATTCCGTCCGAGAACGCGTCAGCTGTTGGTTCCACGGGACATTTGGGAAGACACATGCCCCACCTCCGGAGAGTGATGGCGTTCAGCCTGTTGTAGGGCGGCTCGAGGCAATGGGGTGTAGCGATGTCGCTACGTGGCTTGCTGAGCAGTAGTGAAAAGGCACTGATTCCCGCCTCCACCCCCGTTTCCACGCGGGACCTCTCCGAGGACGCAATTGTGATGTGATGCGTCCCCGTTCGGACCGCGTCTTACCGGGATGGCAGGAGCGGTGCGACGGGCTTCAAACGCCGGTGCCTGCGGCGCTCCACCTAGTACGTGTGAGGGCATCCTATTAGAAGTTGTCCTTCATTTTCTGCGCTTTACAGTACACTGGTCGGTGACTTCGGTTTGTCGTCGCCGACAGCTATAGATTATTGAGTGAGGGGAGCGACTCAACCCAACCTCACTTCTCTCGGAGAAGGCCGTGTTCTCATATGGTCTTACCAAACTTCTCTCCTGACTATCGCTCCGTTATTTGGTAAGACAACCGTAGATATACATCACAGACCCGACTACACACCGTTATATCAGATGGCTTCACCGGCGGCACAGGCGTATCCTCGGATCCGAGAGGCGGTTGAATCCTTCGTCGCGGACATTCAGGACTACACGGAGGATACCTACGAGCAACTCCCCACGACGACGATCACCGAATCCAATACGTTTCGCGACCGGAAACACGAATACACCGTCGAACAGCCGTCGAAAATCGTCCGTGATACGAACCGCTTCAAACACTTCTATTTCAGTGACCTAGCCGAATCTCTCATCGACGACGGCCTCTCATTCTGTCCGCATCGTCGGGATGACGTAGAACGGACTCTCCACGTCAAACGCACCTTCAAACTCGCGAAGCTGACTCTCGATTACGCCGGCGCCGTGGTGTTCGACGCAGACGCATTTGACACCGCCTATGAGGATCACTTCGCACCTCTCTACGCGAGCACTCATGTCCACCGAGTCGTGTTCCCCCTTCCGCGAGTGATCCTGCGGCCAGACGATTTCAGAGAGGGATTTCAGCTAACGCTTGAGCCCCTCGAAGACTCGGTTGATAACGGCGAGTATGTGGCGTCTCTCACGGACGATCTACTGCTCTCAAAGATTCCTGACTTCGAGATGACGGCGATGCAGACGTACGGCACGCCCGGTATGATTACTCAACCGGATCAAACCCAGAAACGACTCGGGTGGGCGACGACTCTCGAAGTCGAGTTTGAAGTCACCTATCGTCCCACGAAACACAATTCTGAGCATACGGGCCTCGACCTCAGCTGGACTGGGAATCAAGCGCTTTCCGAAGCGGCCGCAATCGCGAAACAGGTCGTCACGGCACTCCGGCTTTGGGCCCCGAAAGAGTACGCTGGGCTTGGCCCGGGGTATCTTCTCCGTGACTCTTGGAAGACGTATCGCGGTATCAGCGCCGACGTCGACCGGGTGATCATTCCGGAGTTCGGCCAGCGTGGGAAATCATTCCACCGTGACTCAATTGAACTCCCGGAAGCCGAGCAAGACGTCCTCCGTGAGCACTGGCAACGAATCGGGCCATACTGTACGTTGGAAGATGAGACGTCGAATACGCTCTATCGGTGCCTCACTCGGTTCAACCGAATGTACGAGCGATCGACGTCCGAAGACCAGATCGTAGATGCCTTTCTCGGCTTCGAAACCACGCTTATCCGTGGTAATCCTGGATCAACGCTCCCAAACCGGGCTGTAGCTCTCCTCTGCGACCAGGATGACTGTGACCCCGATGAAGTACGGGCGTTCTTAGAGGGAGTCCGACGCATCCGGAACCGAATTGTCCACAACGATACGAGTCTCTCTGAGGAGCTGTCTGGCGACTATCCGGGCCCGGATGAGACTCGGGCGTATCTCAAAGAGGTTCGCTGGTACTTGGCGCAGGTTGTCATCGCTTATTCGGTGTTACTGGACACACCTAGTGATTCCATTCAGGATGTCAATCAAACAATAGTGGATTCGAGGGTTGACGAGATGGTGAAGGATAACCAGAAATCGATTCTACATACGCTTCTACGTACGTTGGTTGGTCGCTAAGGGCTGCATTAGTCGGGAGTCAATATCGCAGGCAGGGCTGACGGAACACGGTTGTCTTACCAAATAATTCGGAATTTTCCGCACTATGTTTGGTAAGACGCGAGAATAAGACATCACAGAATTATGTAGGGGTGGTGAGGAAGCCTGTATGAGACTGACTTTATGAGCAATCGGAATTGGCAAGAGAGAATCTCGGCGTGGGCCCATTCACTCATAGTTCGATATCTCCTTCTCACGCTTACCGCGGCGGGGGTGGTCGCGACGCTGACTGCTCTCCTCAACCCGGCTGTTCAGACCGGGAATATCAGGGCGCTATTGACGACGTTAGCGACGGCAGAAGCCTCTATCTTGGCGATCGTATTCTCCGTGACCGTCGTCGCCCTACAGCTCGTTGTGACGCGATATTCGGCCCGCCTCACCTCACTGTTCATCAAGGAGCCGTTGTTCCGTACGACGTTCGCGCTCTTCGTTGGCGCCATTGCGTTCAACCTGCTGGTCGTCTATCTGCTCCCGATACAGAACAGCCGCCTACTGAACGCAGTCGTCGGGATCGCGTTTGCGCTTGCTGCTGTCTCCACGTTTGCGCTCTACCAATTCATCCAGCTGATGATCCAGCGCAGCTCGCCCGACGATCTCATCTCGGTGTTGGTCGAACGGGAACTCGCACCGGACGAATACCTTCCAGCGACCGCAACGGAATTCACCGAAATCGAGGTCCATCCGATTCGGCCACTGTACCGAACGATTGCTCGGGCGATCGAACTGGGCGAATACCAAACCGCAGAACAGGGAATCGACGGACTTCGAACGGTTCTCACCCGGACATTCGAGTACCTCGAGAGCGAGCACTCCGAGGAAGACGCCGCCCAGTACGCATCGGCTGTTTCGACTGAGGTCCTCACGGAGTATGTCCCCCCGATCTTAGAGCAGGCATACACCCACGAGCAATACGAGCTGGTTTCGGACGCAGTCGACGATGTCGAAGCGGTCGCTCTCGACGGGCTCGACCACGGCTTTACTGACGTCGCCGAGGACGCTGCTGAGGGACTCGGAGACGCGTTCGATGCGGCGCCCTTGACGTGGGAGGGGAATCGGCTTCGGAGCCCAGTCAAAGAATCACTGCTCGAACTGACGAAAGCTACAGCCAGCGACGCCGAGTACTCGACATTTCGAGCGGTCTTCCATCCGTTGGATTACCAACTGACCCTTCTCCTACGACGTCGACCGGACTCGAATGTGACCCACGACCTTGTTGGGGACTACTACAGCCGAGATGTGGTCGAGATATTCGACGTTCTCGTCAACCGGTACGGCCCCGCTGTACAAGATCAGGACATCAATTGGATTTCCCCAACAGAGGGGCGGAAGTGGACGCTCCCCGATGAAGCAGAACCACTTCGACACGTCTGGCGTGAATACGCCAGCTTCACAGAAACCGTTCTGCGGTATCGTGTCTCAGAAGAGGAGTACCCATTTGTTGAGGGGTCAATCGATGACGGCTGGAATCGGATCACGCAGTGCGCTGCTGATGCTGGGATAGACGATCTGGCAACGCTGTGCTGTATGACGACGCTTCAACTCGCGTATCGCGTTGACCAGCTCGAGGACGGCCGTCTAGGGATGTGGACGAATAATCTCGGACGTCTCCGACTGGACTATGATCCGGCCATCGTCGATAGGGCATTCGAACTCCTGAAGGCGGGCGAACAGCCGGAAGGGCAAAACATCTCGGTCAGGACCGTCGACCCGGCGTCGACAGATGCAGAGGAGGGGTTCATTGAACGGTTCCTTAGTACTGAAGAGGAAGACACACCATTCGAGGAGTGGCTCGTTGAGTTCGAGGAAGACGTCCACGAACGAACGGAGTACCTCCGGGAGCGAGAATGACAGACTACCAGTTCGAGGAGGGTGATCGTGTGCGAATCGATATTCCTGATGAGACGGACCCGGACTATAACCGGCTCCACGGGCGACACGGCAAGATCGTCGCTATCTTAGAGGACGACGCCGGCGCCGTCACGGGTGATGATCGCGACGCCGTGCTGTACCGTGTTCAGCTGAACGACGGGACAAAAACGGATGTTCGGTGGCGCGATCTCCGGCCACCATGAGGTATCGCCGCACGTTATTGTCCAAGCGGTGGCTGTATTTAGACAACACACTCTTACCAAACTTCACATCTACAATACACTCCTACTGTTTGGTAAGATATTGTCGGACCTCCCCAAATCACCAGCTATATCGACGACTCGCAGTCGAGAGCCGCAATTGAATATCTACGCTTATGTGAGCGGTGGCTGAAACGAGAACGTATGGCAGACCTGATTGTCAAATCAGCCGTGAAGGAGGCACTCGACGACAACAACGTCTCCGCAGACTTCTACGAGGTACTGGACGACGAAGTCGCCGAGCTGCTCGACGACGCCGCACGACGAGCTGAGGCGAACGACCGGAAGACGGTCCAGCCGCGCGATCTGTAACTGACGCGCTGCGATCAGTCCTTTCTGAGCGGCGTGGGGATTCCGTCTGCAGTAAAGCGAGCGACCGCTCCGCAGCTGGAACACTCGTCGACGAACGCACAGATTCGAAGCGTGGTTTCTAACTCGCGAACGCTGCTGCACACGGAACACTTGTACGCGGTGCGATACCGGACTGACGGACGGTGGTGTTGCCGTCGTGTACGGGGGTTCGCTGTCGGTGTCGTCTTGCCGTGAGCCGTTGCTGTCGGCGGTCGCTCCCGGTTCGTCGTGGACTGATCGTGATCGAGCTGCCAGGCCGAATCGGGAAGCGTGTCGTAGATGCGATTTGGCCTGCTGATGCTCTCGAGAGTATCAGGCTCGGCTGGTTCGCGTGCGTCATCTGATCGGGATTCACCGACTTGGCTCCCATCGACGTGTGATGCATCTCGGTGACTGGGAGAAACCGTCTGTGCCCACGCACCGAGTTCGACGGCCTCCGCTTCCTCGTAGAGCACGCCGTCGATGGCAGCCGCCAGTTCGGCGAGTGGCTCGGAGATCTCGGACTCGCCGTGTTTCTCGACCGCGCTCTCGAACAGCCATTCGCGGAGCGTCGCTGCCGTCTCTCTATCGACGGTATATGATGGAACAGCCTTCATTCGTTTCTCACTCCGCTCCTCGTGGGGACGACAAACCTACAGAGATCATAGGCACCGTCGAGAGCGTCCCTGTTGGAATCAGCTCGAGTAGAGAGAGCCGACGGTGAAATAGTCGGTATGTCCCTCTCAGACTGACCATAACTTCGATTATTGTGGACGTCTAACGTAGACATACCCGTGTTCGCCTTCCAGGGGAGATAGTCGGGGTTCAAATCCCCGGAGGGGAATGGGTTTGACTCCCAGTCGGTAGGGAAGGCGCTATTGAAACTGGGCAAGGTGGCGGTCACGGGCGGCGTCGAGGAGGTGTTCATCTACATTACGAAACAGATGATGCACAAGATTGCGGCGAGGCTGAACGAGAAGTACAGCATCAAATCAAAAGCGGCCACGTGGGGCGAGAAGGTCGTTAATCGGGCGAAGGCCCGTTTCCCCCACACTCCCCTCTCTCTGCCGGCAACCCGGCTAGTGGATACACTGCATCTTTCGGCTTCGTCCCCCGAACGAACCCTCTTCTAAAGGATCAACAGAAGTCCCGAGAGGTGTATGACACGGCTGTCAGCGAGGTTGTGGCTGCGCGCGCAGCGACCGCAGGGAGCGAGCACGGAGCGGTGGGTGGGGCGGCGGGGCGTCCACGGGCGGTGGTCGCCACTAAAAACGGGGGAGCGCCCCGCTCAGCGCAGGGTGTCCCGTTCCTCCTCGAGGCCGACACCCGGGTCGTCGGTGCCGTGTTCGGCTTCGTAGGCGTCGACGAGCTCCCGACTGTACCGCGCGATCCGGTTTCGGGACGTCGGCACAATCGTGCTCGCCGCCACGGCGACCTGCTCCTGGGTGAGATGCTTGCGCGAGAGCAAGCGATCCGCCGCGTACAGCGCCGACGCCGCGACGGTGCACCGTGGCGTTCCCGGCCCGACCGGCACCTGGTCGCCGAGTTTCATCAGGTGTTGAGCCAGCCGCCACGTCCGCACGGCTCGCGCCCCGGGGATAGCGTCGTCATCGAGCGCGTCGACGACCTCCATCACGGCGTTGGGTCTGATGAGCGGCGCGTCGAACCCGCATTCGCACCGTATCTTCCGCGCCGCAGCGCACACTCGCTCGTGGGGCGCTTTGGTGTGGGTCGCGACCGCGACGTCGATCTCGTCTCGGTCGACCGATGAGGCTCGCGCAGCCAGGAGGACGGCGCCGCCGGCGAGTGCCTCCCAGGCCATCCGCCCACCCGGTAGCCGCGCTTCCGAGGCGCTCCGGAGGAACTGTGCCGCCATCTTGACGACGTGGTCCGGCAAGCTCAGGTTGCCGCCGATCATCTCGACATCCCGCAGCCCCTCGTTGAGCCGCTTCGTCCGCTTGCGCTTCTCGCCGAACTGCATCCGCTTGTGCCACTTCCGGAGGCGCTGGACCTTCTCCCACTGC
>Ga0207733_100512_pt1 | contig 22076 bp, 25 predicted proteins | sample A23P3SouthBayCA_FD_187735 | JGI IMG/M metagenome (GOLD analysis project Ga0207733, IMG submission 187735) | Aerobic enrichment media microbial communities from Eden Landing Ponds, California, USA - A23 P3 (SPAdes) | ecosystem: Environmental > Aquatic > Marine > Unclassified | place: Emeryville... | reverse complement strand
TACCGATTATCGGCACGGTGGGCCGTTACCCCACCGTCTACCTAATCGGCCGCAGCCACATCCTATGGCGCCGGAGCGTTTCCGGCTCGCCCCACTCCAGGGTGCGAGCCGTATCAGGAATTAGCCTCAGTTTCCCGAGGTTATGCCTGTCCATAGGGTAGTTTGGCCACGTGTTACTGAGCTATTCGCCACGGGTCTAAACCCGTGCGACTAGCATGGCTAAATCGGACTCCGATAGCAATGGCCTCCGGCAGGATCAACCGGAATGTCCCTGACGTAGAGTCAGGGGGTTAGGCGGGAACACACTCGAAATGAGTGTGATCGCTATCGAACTTGGCATTCGGCGACACCCATCGGCCGAGTGTCACCGAACTACCAGGGCTAACATCAGATCCCATCTGTACGGCGGACCGCAGGGGTGGAATCCTCATCTCCTCCGGACTTGAATTTTTCCCGGGAAGGGTCATAAACCCTTCGAGACGGGGACGGGAGCGCGGCAGCCCCCTGTTCAGGTCCGTCTTGCAGGCCGGACGATGTCGGCCCCGGCCAGGCCACGTTCGCATCACATCCGAGTGCCCTGTTCCACTTAAGGGCGTCGGAACGACCCCGACGGGTCGCGCCCCGGAACGGGCACGGATGCCTGCGACCGCAAGCGGGTGTCGACCCCGCGTCGCTTCGTATTACTTCCGATGGGTGGGGTATACTTAAGGCCGTCGTTTCGATGGCCGCCACGTCATGCGATTTCATGGGAAGGAGCCACAATCAAAGGCGTAACACGAGTGTCAGTGAGACACCGTTGCACACAGGCACCAGTGGGGACAAGAGGACGCGACGACCCGGCGGCTCCCAGACCAATGTCGCGTGGCAGGAGGGCGGCCAGTCATCCCGCGCGTCGTACGCTCAGTGTGGCCGAGTGGGAGCCACGCAACTACGGATCGGGAGCCGAGCCACTTGTACACCACGGGCGCGACCGCAAGCTGCCAGCTCTCGACTCGGGACTGGTCACAGCTGTCGCACCAGACCCCGACACGCTCCAGCCCTAGTGAAGGCGCCTGACGTGAGAGCAGTAGCACCGCGAGGAGTGCGGGCTACGAGAGTCCCAGCGGAGGAGAGAGGACGGTGGTGAGAACACGGGAGAGCGAGTGATCGGAACGAAAGTGCGGTGTCGCCAGAGAATAGGGCCAGAGTGACTGTACTCATTCCCCGCGCGGGGGCGCGCGACGCGACTCGTCGGACTGCGGGCGGCCTGTGCGGCGAGAGTCTCCAGGCGCACCACGTGGCGAGGTGTCGAAGAACGCCGCCGCTGGCCGATTCAAATGTCGTCCAGGTGCTCGACGCCTTCTTTCGACACGTTCGCTTTCGTGATCTCGTCGACCTGATTCATCCAGACGTCACCGGGGTCGTCGGCGTCCCACTCTTCCATGTCGACGTCCGGGGGTGACTCCTTCCAGGACCACCCCTTGTAGACGTGGACCTTGTGCGTGCCCTTCTCTCGGAGCCGTAGCGGCTGGCGGTCGGCGGCGTCCTCGCTGCTCGCTGGTTCGAGCCGCCGCGCCGCTTTCAGTGCCGCCTGCCGAGGTGTGCTCCCCGAGAAGACGCTGTCTTCCTCGCCGTTCTCCGTCCTGAGCGCGAAGTTGCGCTTGTCGCTGTCGCGTGCCATGGTTTCGACCGCTCCATGCCAATCCAGCACATGGTCCATTATAAATATACCCCCGGATCGGGACGCATTCCTGCGATTCGTTTATAAGAGCCGCCTGACGACGGCCGAGGAGAGCGAGGAAACCGGGTGATTTTCCGTGAACGACGGGCGAAATACCGCTCGCGCGCGCTCTCGAAGACAGCGTGAGTCCGGACGGGGGAAATGATACAATGGACCGCGAGTAGAAACGGCTATCGCCGGCCCCGGGGCGGGCACGGTAGACTTAAGTGTATCCTGCGGCGAAAGGCCGACTAGGATAGCGCGATGGTGCGAAAGAAGAAGCTTAGCCCGAGTGGCGCCAAAGACGAGGACGGCGAGTACCACAACGTCCACATCAATCTCCACGAGGACGAACTCGCGGTCGCCGGGATGGAGATCGGTGACGACGTGTTCGTCCGCGTCCGTGACAACAAGATCATCATCCAGAAAGCGGATCCAGAAGACGTGGAGCACGAGTTCTGAGACACCGACCGGGCTGGCGCCGCGGGAGGGTGGCGTCGGCACCATCCGAAATAGTCAGATGAACGCATACGATATCGCGAAACCACTGTTGTTCTCGCTACCCACCGAGACCGCCCACGGACTGGGGAAGCGCGCGCTCTCGGTCGCCGGTCAGGCACCGGTCTCGACCGCGCTCACGCGTCACTACGCCGTCGACGACGAGCGACTCGCCGTCGACGCGCTCGGCCAGCAGTTCCCCAATCCGGTCGGGGTCGCCGCCGGCTTCGATAAGAACGCCGAGGTCGTCGACGGACTGGCCGCGCTCGGCTTTGGCTTCGTGGAGGTCGGGGGCGTCACTGCGGTCCCACAGTCCGGCAACGCCCGGCCGCGGATGTTCCGGCTCCGCGACGACCGCGCGCTGGTCAACCGGATGGGGCTCAACAACGACGGCGCGGCTGTGGTCAGCGACCGCCTGGCCGCGCTCGACGCGCCGGTTCCGGTCGGCGTCAACGTCGCCAAATCCGAACACGTCGACGCCGCCGACGCGCCGGCCGACTACCGAGAGACCTACGAGCAGGTCGCGGGTGGCGGCGACTTCTTCGTCGTCAACGTCTCCTGCCCGAACTCACAGGGATTCGAAGATCTCCAGAATCGGGAGTCGATGGCGGCCATCCTCACCGAGTTGCAGGACGCGGGTGCGAGTCCGCTCCTCGTGAAGGTGTCGCCGGACCTGCCCGAGCCAGCGCTTGCGGATGCGCTCGATCTGGTGACCGAACTGGACCTAGACGGCGTGGTCGCGGCGAACACGTCGACGGAGCGCCCCGAGAGCCTACAGAGCCCGGATCGAGTCGAGACGGGTGGGCTCTCGGGGGCACCGATAGAGGGCCGAGCGACCGAGACGGTTCGATTCGCCGCCGAGCGCGTCGACGTCCCTGTAGTCGGCGTCGGCGGTGTCGCGACGGCCGCGGACGCCTATCGGAAGATCCGCGCAGGCGCAAGTCTCGTCCAGCTCTACACCGCCTTCGTCTACCGTGGCCCCTCGATCGCCCGCGAGATCAATCGCGGCCTGCTCACACTGCTGGAACGGGACGGCTTCGACGCCGTGTCCGAGGCGGTCGGCGCCGACCTGTGATGGTGGGCACCGCCGTCCCGCCACCCCTATGCCGGTCGCCGGCCAACGCCCTGTATGCACGTCGAGTACGACCGTGACACCTGTATCGGGATGTTTCAGTGCGTCGCCGAGTGGGACGAATTCGAGCGCGACAGCGACGCGGGGAAGGCTGTCCTCGTCGACGGCGAGGAGGACGGCGAAGACGTCTTCGTCCGCGAGGTGCCCGAGAGCGCCGAACTCGACGCGAAGTTCGCGGCCCGCGCCTGCCCGGTCGAGGCCATCACTGTCTACGACGACGATGGCGAACAGATCATCCCCTGAGAGCTGGCGGACCGGTCTCCGACAGTGAGCCGGGTGGACGCCTCCGATCCCGGCCCGCCTTTTTGTAGACTCCGGCCCCAAGAGCAGGTATGCCTCCGACAGCAGAGAGCGAGGCCGCCGTCTCGCTGGCCGACGTCACTAAGACCTACGAGATGGGCGGCACCGTCTACGCCCTGCGCGACCTGACCCTGGCGGTCCCCCGCGGCTCCTACACCGCGGTGATGGGGCCGAGCGGGTCCGGGAAGAGCACCCTCCTGAACCTGGTCGGCTGTCTCGACACGCCGACCGAGGGCGAGCTGACCGTCGACGGCGAGGACGTGGGTGCGATGACTGACCGCGAGCGCACGCGACTGCGCGGCGGCGAGATCGGCTTCGTCTTCCAGACGTTCAACCTCATGCCGAAGCTCACCGCCGCGGAGAACGTTGCGCTCCCGATGGTGTTCCAGAGCGTCTCGCGGGGCGAGCGAGAGGCGCGCGCCGCCGAGTTGCTCGAACAGGTCGGATTGGGCGACCGGACAGGCCACCGACCGAACGAACTTTCGGGCGGCCAACGCCAGCGCGTCGCCATCGCTCGCGCGCTGGCGAACGACCCGACGCTCCTGCTGGCCGACGAGCCGACCGGCAACCTCGACACCGAGACCGGCCGGGAGATCATGGCGCTATTCGAGCGACTCAATCAGCGGGGCAACACCATCCTCGTCGTCACCCACGAGCGCGACATCGCCGAGCACGCCGAACGGATCGTCCACCTACTGGACGGCGAACTCGAACGGACCGAGACCGTCGAGGACCGCCGAACGCCCGAAACCGACGCCGCACTCGCTGCGGACGCGGATGGTGGGGAGACGGTCGCGGGGGCGGACTCGGCGTCCGCGACCGAGGAGGCCTGAACAGATGGGGCGATATGCCGGGTGCTGCTGGAGTTCGCGCCCGAGTTATTCGGTATCGCGGTCGTCGTCTGGGTGATCGTCGGCGTCACCCGGGTACTACCTCGTGTGGAACGCGTCTCGGCCCGACCACAGTGAGTCGCTGCACTCCGAGTGAGCGGAAGACGGACATCGCTCTGCCACTCCATCGCGGGACGCCGACTGCGTTCCACGGCGAATCGAGCGCAGTCCCACGGTATCTCTCCGGTTTCGCCGGTTTTAGTACCACAGAGTCGATCGATCGCACGACTGCTGCGGGGCCGTGCGAGCTGGCGACCGGGTACGGCATTCGATAACATACGGCGTTCGAACGACCCGATTGTCATCTGGCAGTGACGGAACTCGGCTTTTGTCGCGATGTTCCAACCGGAGTCGAATATTGAAGGCAAAATCTTTTCAATACAGTAGTCCATAGAATCGACAACCCAAGTGACAACCAGTGCCGGAAATGGAAACAGCGCAGTTCGAGACTGACCTCAGTCTCTTCAAATACGACAACCTGGAACAGCTCCCGCCGGCGTACCGCGACCTCGAAGAGGGAGAGCGGACCGAGCGGATCGAGGCCGCCCTCGACGAGCTCGGCGACGACGTGGTCATCCTCGGCCACAACTACCAGCGCCGCGAGATAGTCGAACACGCCGACTTCATCGGCGACTCCTACCAGCTCTCGAAGGAGGCGGCCAACGCCGACGCCGAGTACGTCATCTTCGGCGGCGTCACCTTCATGGCCGAATCCGCGGACATCATCACCGACGACGAGCAGAAGGTGATCCTCCCGAGCATGGAGGCGTCCTGTCCGATGGCCGGGATGGCCGAGGCGCTGCAGGTCGACGCCGCGTGGGCCGAGATCACGCAGGCCGCGCCCGACCAGAACATCATCCCGATCACCTACATGAACTCCTACGCGGACCTGAAGGCCTTCTGCGCCGAGCAGGGCGGGCTGGTCTGTACCTCCTCGAACGCTCACAAGGCCTTCGAGTACGCCTTCGACAAGGGTGACAAAGTCCTCTTTCTCCCCGACAAGCACCTCGGCGAGAACACCGCGTATCGACTGGGGATGGAAGACGAGATCGCCGAGTGGGACCCGTGGGACCCCGAGGGCAAGGAAGCGAGCGAGGTCGTCGACAACGACATCGTCCTCTGGGACGGCTACTGCCAGGTCCACGAGCGCTTCCGCGAGAGCCACATCGAGGACCTGCGGGAACGGCGCCCCGACGCGAACGTCGTCGTCCACCCCGAGTGTCGCCGCGAGGTCGTCGAGGCCGCCGACGTGTCCGGTTCCACCTCGACCATCTGCGAGGTCGTCGAGGAGGCCGACCCCGGCGATACGTGGGCTATCGGCACGGAGATCCACCTCGCGAAGCACCTGGACCGGTGGCACCCCGAGGTCGAGGTGCTCCCGCTCTGTGGCGACGCCTGCATGGACTGCAACGCCATGCGTCAGATCGACCCGAACTACCTGACGTGGGTCCTCGAGGAACTCATCGAGGGACGCGAGCGCAACGTCATCCGCGTCGCGCCCGAGGAGAAAGAACTCGCGCAGGTCGCCCTCGACCGGATGCTGGAGATCTGAACGGATGACTGACGAGGAACTCGAAGACTACGGCGGCTACCGCGAGACGGACGTGCTCGTGGTCGGCTCCGGTATCGCGGGGTTAGCGGCAGCGTTAGGGGCCGCTCGCGACGGTGCCGACGTGACCGTCGCGACGAAAGCCACCCGACCTGAGGGGGCCTCGTCGTGGTGGGCACAGGGCGGCATCGCCGTCTCGCGGGACGACCCCGAGCAGTTCAAGCAGGACATCCTGACCGCGAGCGCGGACACCGCCGACCCCGCGGCTGTCGACGTACTCGTTGACGAGGCCAACGACGCCGTCCGTGACGTGCTCGTCGACACGCTCGGCGTCGAGTTCGACCGCGCCGAGAGCGACGACGGAGGCGACGCGAGCGATGGCTTCGACTTCGGCCGCGAGGCCGCCCACGACGAGCCCCGGATCATGCACGTCGACGCCGCGACGGGCAAGGCGATCCACGTCCCCTTCCTCAACTATCTCGACGACCACGACGACGTGACGGTCCGTGACGACACCGCCGCGATGGACCTGATAACCCACGAGGGGCGCGTCCACGGCGCGCTGCTCGAACAGGACGGCGAGGTCGTCCCCACGTTCGCCGGCGCGACGATACTCGCGACCGGCGGTATCGGCGACCTCTACCCGCGCTCGACCAACCCCGACGGCTCGACCGGCGACGGCGTCGCGATGGCCGCGCTGGCGGGGGCGGACGTCGAGGATATGGAGTACATCCAGTTCCACCCCACAGTTTATGTTGGCCGCGAGGACGACGAGGACGCCGACCCCTTCCTCGTCAGCGAGGCCGTCCGCGGCGAGGGTGCCCACCTGATCAACGGCGAGGGCGAGCGATTCATGCCGGACTACCACCCCGACGCCGAACTCGCGCCGCGGGACGTAGTCGCCCGCGCCGTCCAGAAAGAGCGCGACGCGACAGGCGAGGTCGTCCTCGACGTGTCAGAGATCGACTTCGCGGGGGACTTCCCCGGCCTCGTCGAGAAGTGCGAGGACCGCGGCGTCGACTGGGAGCGGGGCATCCCGGTCGGGCCCGCCGAACACTTCCTCTGTGGCGGCGTCGCCGTCGACGAGTGGGGCCGCGCCTCGCTCGACCGTCTCTACGCCGTCGGCGAGTGTTCCCGAACCGGCGTCCACGGCGCGAACCGACTGGCCTCGACCTCGCTACTGGAGGGGCTGGTCTGGGGCCTGCGCGCCGGCGACGACGCCGCAGGCCGCGAGGCCGAGGTCGTGGAGGCAGCTGAACTGCTCGACCGTGACCCCGCATTACCGGACAACTTCGCCAGCGAGAAGTTCGTCCGCCTGCGCCGCGTGATGGACGAGTACGTCGGCCTCCGGCGCCACCCCGACGACCTCGGGCGCGCGCAGGCGGTCCTTCGGCGGCTCAAAGGCGAGGTCGACGCCTACGTCCGCACCCGGACCTCGCGGTCGCTGTACGAACTGCGCAACGCCTCCGTGACCGCGCTGCTGGTCGCCCGCGCGGCCACCGAGAACACCGAGAGCGTCGGCACCCACAACCTCGTCGAGGAGAGCGAGGCCAGCGCCGACTGATCCAGCGCTTCTGACCCCAGTTTCCACCCCATGATCACCGACTCACAGATCGAGGGCTGGCTCCGCGAGGACGTCGGCCACCACGACGTGACGAACCAGGTCCCCGGCGAGACGACCGGTCGCCTCGTCGCCAAACAAGGAGGCGTCGCCGCCGGCCTCGACGCCGCCGCGGCGGTGTTCGACTACCTCGACGTGGCCGTCGCCGACCGCGTCGATGACGGGAGCGCTATCGACGCGGGTGACACCGTCCTCGAAGTCTCTGGCCCCGCTCGCGACGTGCTGCGTGGCGAGCGCGTCGCCGTCAACATCGCCGGTCACGCATCCGGGATCGCGACGAAGACAGACGCAGCGGTCGCGGCCGCACGCGAGGGCGCGCGGGAAGGAGGTCGGGACCCCGACGCCGTCCGTGTAGCTGCGACGCGGAAGACCACGCCGGGGCTGCGCGGCGTCGAGAAGCGCGCTGTCGCCGCCGCGGGCGGTGACACCCACCGCCTCGACCTCTCGCATATGGTGATGGTCAAGGACAACCACGTCGCCGAGATGGGGCTGGCGGGCGCGGTCGAGCACTTCCGCGAGCGCGTCTCCTTCGCCACCAAGGTCGAAGTCGAAGTCGAGGAACCGAGCGAGGCCCCCCGCGCGGCCGCCGCCGGCGCCGACATCGTCCTGCTCGACAACATGGACCCCGCAACGACTGAGCGCGCAGTGAGGTTGCTGCGCGAGCGCGCGGCTGACCTCGGTCGCGAGGTGCTCGCGGAGGCCTCGGGCGGGATCACCGTCGAGACGGTCCCCGACTACGCCGCGACCGGCGTCGACGTCATCTCGATGGGGGCGCTGACTCACTCCGCCCCGACGCTCGATTACTCCTTCCGAACCGGGTGAGTAGCGGTTCAGTTCGGTTTTCGCGCTGTCCCCGCGAGTTCGACTGTTGATTGTGCGTCCCTCTCCGGGGGCACGACTATCGGGACCGCCACCGCAGACAGCGTGAACGCCTCTGGAGCAACGCATCGGACCGCCGCGTACAGCGTGAAAGCCCCTGGAGGAGTGGCCGTAACAGCACCCGCCGACAGCGTGAAAGCCCCTGGAGGAGTGGCCGTAACAGCACCCGCCGACAGCGTGAAAGCCCCGACACGCTCGACTCGGGGGACTCGCTGCGCGCTTCCCTCGCTGCGCTCGGTCCAGTGCTTGCATCGTCCGCCTTCGCCGAGCGCGTCGCCCCTTTCATTCCCGCCCGCATCGGCTGGTTCGACAGTCTGTGCGGGCGGGAATGAAAGGGGCCGTTATCGGCGGCGAAGCCGCCGATTGCTCGGGAGAGCGAAGCTCTCCCGGTGGTCGCTCGTCGCCGCCCCGACGAAGTAAGCACCGCAGGAGCGAGTCCAGCGAGCGACGAGGAGCGCAGCGAGTCGCGGCGGTACGAGCGACCGGGGGCTTTCGCGCTGCTCACGGTCACGGTCATACCTCCTCTTCCAGAGGATTTCACACCAGCCCCGACAGCGACACCCCGCTAAACTCGAATCACTCCGCGTCGGACTCCACACTTTTTTCACGCGACCGCGAATCGGGTCAGGCATCGATGGAGTCCACGCCGCCGGAACTGGGGGAGTTGCGGGCTGAGATCGACAGCTGTGACGACGCGATCGCGGACGCGGTCGCCGAGCGGGTCGCGCTCGCCGAGGACGTCGCCGATGTCAAGGCCGACCGCGGTCGGGACCTGGTCGACGAAGCGCGCGAGGACGCGGTCGCCGACCGCTACGCCGAGCGCTTCCGCGAGCGCGGTCTCGACCCGGAGCACGGCGAAGACCTCGCGGAGTTGCTGATCGCTGTGGCACTGAAGCGCGAACGGACGGTCGACGATTCGTCCTGAGCGCGCCGATACGGCCGGACAGCGACTCGCAGCCCCAGACACCGAGATTTATGTCGGGGGCGCGAGGACAGTCGGCCGATGTCTGCCCTCCAGTCAGACGACGAGGTCGTACCGTCGATCCTCCCACCGATAGCCGGACTGTTCACCTTCGGCGCGCTCTCGGGTGCCGGAACGTATCTGATGCTTCCCTACACCATCCGCCGGGCTGCGGTCCAGAACGGCGAACTCTCCGAGGACGACCTCGGCGGCGACGAAAACCTCGCGCGCGGCGGGTTCCACCCCGGCGCCGCGGGCTACGCCTTCTCGACCGCCGGGATCGTGGTCCTCGCTGTCATGTTCATCGTCGAGGACCCGCTGATCGTCGTCCCTGTCGGGTTCGTACTGCCGCTCGTCGAGTACACGGTCCTCTCGCAGGTGCTCCCGCGGTAGCCGCTCGCGGCCCGGCTGTCTTTCGGCTCCATCATCCTCCCGAGTCGCGGGCGCGCATCTCGGCCAGCGGCACGGCCTCGGCCCACAGGTCGTCGAACCACGCGGCGAGTCGGTCGGCCAGGTCACCGTCGCGCAGGTCGACGACGCCCAGGCGCTCGCCCGCGTCGAGGGGATGTGGGACGTGCAGACAGACCCGCTCGCGGTCGACCAGGTCGAAGGTCACGCGGAGGTCCGTCGTCGCGCGGAAGGCACAGTCCTCGGCGGCGTCGACGTACTCCCAGGCGGCCGGCGGGGCGGCCTCCAGCATGGCCGCGTCGAGGAGACACCGCGCGCTCGCCCCGCCCACCGTCTCCAGATAGGGCTCGATCTCGGGCTCGTAGCGCTCCCACGGCGCTGTGGCGTACGGGTCGGCCATTGCCGACCGCACGACATCGGTGCCGGCCTCGTAGACCTCGCCACAGAGCGAGACGGCCGTCTCGTCGCCCAGTTCGGCGCTCCAGAAGCGGCTCTCCGTGGGGACCTCGGCGGCCAGTTCCGACCCCACGTCGGTGGCGATAGACTCGTAGCGGTCGGCGCGCGCGTCGAGTTCGCGCCGGCGCTCGGCGAGCAGGCGCTCGACCGCCGTCTCGGGGTCGACCGCCGCGTAGGTCGTCGGTTCTGTGTCCGTCGATCGGGCGAGGTCGCGCGCTTCCAGTCCGTTGAGTACGTCGTAGACCCGGCCCGTCGGGACGCCGCTCGCCTCGGAGACGCGGCGAGCGGTGGCCGACCCGAGCGAGAGCAGCGCGCGATAGGCGCCCTCCTCGTAGCTCGACAGCCCCAGTTCCCCCAGTTTGGACATACTCGCCCGTGAGACCCGCGGCGTCTAAACGCTCCGGGAACGCGGTGCCACTTGCGCCGCGTTCGAGAACGCTTTCACCCGCCCCGCCGCCGCACTCGTCCATGCGTCCACTGGTCGCGCTCGCGCTCGCCATCGTCTCGGAGGTGGCCGGCACCGCCGCACTCAAGGCCAGCGACGGCTTCACAGATCCCGTCGCTAGCGCCGTCGTCGCCGTCGGGTACGGGGGTGCGTTCTACCTGTTGAGTCTCGCGCTCGAAGACCTCCCGGTCGGGTTCGTCTACGCGACGTGGTCCGGCGTGGGCATCTGTGGCGCCGTGCTGGTCGGCGTCGTCGTCTTCGACGAGGGCGTCGACCTCGCGGCCCTGGTCGGACTGGCGCTGATCGTCGCGGGCGTCGCCGTCCTGAGCGGCTACTCGACGGCGTACTCGCCGGCGCACTGAGAGGCTGGGAATCGGAGAACGCGAGAGGCTGAGAGAGCGAAAAACCGGGAGAGTGAGAGAGGCAGAGACTGGGTAACGGAGAGAAGGAGAAACCCGTTGTGAGTGCGGGGCGGTCCCTATTTCATGTCCTGCAGTCGCGCGACGAGGTCGTCGGCGTCGTCGGCGCCCTCGACGCTGACTTCCCCTTCGTGGTCGTGCTCGTGGACGGTGACGGCGTCGTCGTCGTCGTAGTCGGCGTCGTCACTCTGCTTTTCTTGTTCGGATTCGTCGTAGCTCCCGAAGCCCATAGCGAAGTTGTCTTGCGGAATCGCAGGCATAAACTGTCCGGTCGAGACCCGCTCTGCGCCGTGTGAGCGATGGTCACGACGGGCAGTTGGACCCGGTTTGTTATCACCGTCGCCGCCCGAGACAGAGGCGATGAGCCAGATCCGTGCCTGCGGGGACCACGGCTACTTCGAGGGGGCAGCCTGCCCGGTCTGCGGTGACGACGGGAAAGGCGTCCTCGCCGCCGACCGTCGCCGCCGGCTCTCGAAGTTCTGCTCGGGGGCGCTCCGGCACTTCCCCAACGACGTGGGACTCGCGCTCGACGACGCGGGGTGGGTCGCCGTCCCCGAACTCGTCGCCGCGGTCGAGCGGAAATACGACTGGGCCGACCGCGATGCCGTCACCGCGGTCGTCGCCACCGACCCGAAGGGGCGATTCGAGCGGACCGATGCGGACGGGACGGGTAGCGGAAGCGACGAAGCGGCCCGGATCCGGGCGGCCTACGGCCACTCGGTCGCGGTCGACCTCGCTGACACCGACGACCCCGTGCTCGAGACGCTGTATCACGGGACCGCGCCGCGCAACGTCGCCCCCATCCGCGAGTCCGGTCTCGAACCTATGAACCGCCAGCAGGTCCACCTCTCGGGCGACATCGAGACGGCGCGAGCGGTCGGGCGACGCCACGCCGACGACCCAGTGGTGTTCGCCGTCGACGCGGCCGGCCTCCAGGCCGACGGGCAGCGCGTCACCCGCCGCGGTCAGGGCGTCTACACGACCGACGCCGTCCCGCCCGCGTACCTGACGCTCCTCGATTTCGAGTGAACGAGGAGGGGGACACGCTGCCGCAGTGGCTGTCGGACTCTCCCCGCACGGGCCGCGCTCTCACAGCGTGGTCACGGCGTCGACTCTCACAGCGTGGTCACGGCGTCGAGCGTGATGTCGATGGCGCGGGCGACGTTGTTCCTGGCCTTGTCGGGCAGTTCCTCGCCCTCGGTCTCGCCTTTCTGCGTGCCCTCGACGAGGTTGCCGTCGACGGTGCAGATGGCGCCGGCGCGCAGGCCCTTCCGCCGGGCGAGGGTGAAGACGGCCGCGGCCTCCATCTCGACGGCGAGGATGCCGGCGCGCTCCCAGTCGGCGACGTACTCGTCGGTCTCGGCGTAGAAGGCATCGTCCGAGGCGATCGGTCCGACGTGAACGTCGTGGCTCGCGGCTCCGCCGCTCGCTCCGGTCGCGGCCGTCCCGGCCGCGCGCTCGTCGTTGGCTTCGGCACCATCGACGAGCGCCGAGAGCACCTCGTAGTCGGGGACAGCGGGGTACTCGACGGCCTCGTAGCGTTTGGTCGTCCCTTCGTCTTTCGCGGCGCCGGTGGCGACGACCATGTCGCCGATCTCGATGTCCGACTGGAGAGCACCGGTGGTGCCGACGCGGACGAACGTCTCGACGCCGACGTTCGATAGTTCCTCGACGGCGATAGTGGCCGAGGGACAGCCGATGCCGGTCGAGCAGATGGTGAGGTCGCGACCCTCGTAGGTCGCGTTGACGACTTTGTACTCGCGGTTCTGCGCGACTTCGGTGGCCTCGTCGCAGTGGTCGGCGATACGGTCGACGCGGCCGGGGTCGCCCGGCACCAGCGCGACGTCGTGGACGTCGCCGTCTTCGACGAGCAGGTGTGGCTGTTTCGCCATGCCCGCCCCTGCGGCCGCCGCCGGCAAAACGGTACCCGTTCGGGCGCTTTCGGGGTTGTCGGGAGCGCTCCCGAGCGCTCCAGAGCGGTCGGGTCCCGAACAGGGGTGCGTTTCGGGAGCGACTGCGACCCCGATACCGGGCGTCTACGAGCCCCTGGGGCGGGTTGCAGGCGAAGGAAGGGGGTTCGCCGGTCACGGGCCGGGTCCGCAGGGGAAGCGGGAGCGGCTCACCCGACGATGAGGAACAGAAAGAGGTTGTTGGCGGCGGGACCGAGACCGACAGCGGCGACGAACGCGAGCGTGAGGTTCCCCTCGGTCGGTTCGTCCTCGACGTAGCCGGCCAGCAGGACGACCACGGCAGCAGCGACGACGAGTTTGACGACGACGAACAGCCAGCCCCGACCGATGTAGGGTTCGGTCGGCAGCTCCGCCGCGAACTCCATGATCCGGGCGGGCAACGGCGTGCGCTCGCCGGTGCCGATGATGTCGATGCCGAGCGCCGTCGAGAGTCCGTCGAGCGCGTGGGCGTAGACGACGAGCGGGCCCGCGAGGCCGACGCGGGACGCGGCCGCAGTGAAGCGATAGGTCAGCGCGTAGTACGTCGGCGCGGTGACCGCGGCGGCGCCGAGGAAGCCGACGATCGGCCAGAGGTACTGCACGGTTTCGTCGGCGGTCCCGACAGCCTCGGCGTAGGCGACGACGGTCAGTCCGGCGAGGACGAGCCCACCCGCAACCGCGAGATACCGGGCGACGACGCCGGCGTCGTCACGGGTCCGGGCGCGGAACGCGCCGACGACCCAGACAGCGCCCGCAAGGACGAACGTGGTCACGTAGACGGCGGGCGCGGCGAGAAAGGGGCCGACGACGTCGGGAACGAGGCCGGCCTGGTAGACGGCGTGGAAGCCGCCACCGGCGACCATCCACGGAGCCAGCGCGAGAGTCTGTCGCGTCGTCACCCGCGGCCCGAGGACAGAGAGGTAGCCCGCGACGGCCAGCGCCCCCACGACCAGCGCGGCAGCGTAGGGCAGCGGCGGCACCGCCAGCCCGCTCGGGAGCACCTGCATACCGGTGAGGACGCCGGGAGGCAGGTAACCGTTCCGGTCGCCGAAGTGCGCGACCCCCGCGCTCGTCCCCGCCAACCGCGGACGCCCACCACCGCCCGACCCCACCGCGCCGGCGCGCCACCGGAACGTTTACAATTCTTTAGGTTGGCCTAAATCATGCCGGGCGACCTGGGTGCGTTCAGCGTCCGTGTCTGTCCCCACTCGCGCACCCGGCCGACGGCGGTCGTCCCAAGACCCGTTGCACACGACGGTGGGCATCGGCGTGTGCGCCCGGCCGAGCGTTTTCGCGCATCGTCACCACCTTTCGAATAGCGATGTCGTAAACGGTCGACAACTGGCCGGTCGTGCCGCCACACACTTACTCGCGGGGCCGATACGATGGCCCATGTTCGAGCGGGTTCCGTTGCCGACGCCGTTCCACGTCGGGACGGTCAACGCCTACGTCGCCGGGCGGACCGTGGTCGACCCCGGTCCCGACAGCGAGGAGACGCGCGAGGCGCTCCGGGACGCGCTCGCCGAGCGCGACCTCGCGCCCGCCGACGTGGCGCAGGTCCTCATCACCCATCCCCACCCAGACCACTTCGGGCTCGCCGCCTTTCTCCGCGAGCACGGGGCGTCGGTCGTCGCCAGCCCCGAGGCCGCGACGGTAGTACGCGATTTCCCGGGCCGTCTCGACGACGAGCAGGCCTTTTTGAGCGATTTCTTCCGCCGGTGTGGCATGGCTGCCGGCACCGCCGAGACCGTCACCCAGTTGCCCGAGGCGTTCGTCCACTACGCCCCCAGCGTCAGCGTCGACCGCGAGGTGTCGGCCGGCGACACCGTCTGGGTTGGCCGGGACGACCCGACCGTCGAGGAGCGCGAGGTGACCGTCCGCGAGGTGACCGGCCACGCGGTGGGCGAAGTCGTCTTCGCCTTCGACGGCGCCGCGGGTCGCGAGGCGCTCGTCGGCGACAACGTCATGGCCGAGATCACGCCCAATCCGTTCCTCCAGCCGCCGCCCGAGCCCGGCGCCGAGCGCCCGCGCGTTCTCCCCGCCTACAACGAGTCGCTCCGACGCCTTCGCGAGGTCGGCTACGACCGCTTTCACCCGGGTCACCGGGGGGCGGTCGACGACCCAGCCGGGCGGATCGACGCGATCCTCGCCGAACACGACGAGCGCACCGACCGCGTCGCCGCGATGCTCGACGAACCGACGACGCCCGTCGCGGTGATGAACGGACTGTTCGACGACCTGCCCGTCACCGAGCAGTTCCCCGGGATGAGCGAGGCCGTCGGCCACCTCGACGTGCTCGTGGCCCGCGACCGCGCCGTCGCCCACGAGCGCGACGGCACGCTCTCCTACGAGCGAGCGTAGCGAGCCGCTGTCCGGCGAGCGAGAACCGTCCCTGGCGAACGGAGCAGTCGATTTCGGTCTCGATGTGGGCGACGGCGTAGCAGGTGCGCTGGCAGCGACCCGCATCGATCTCGTATCTGAGTACTCGGTCGTCGCGGTGACATTAAGACGGCGGGGTGCGGACACCGGGGCATGAAGGTGGGCGTTATCGCGGACGTACACGGAAACCTCGCGGCGCTCGACGCGGTGCTCTCAGACATGCCGGCAGTCGACCACCTCGTCTGTGCGGGCGACGTGGTCGGGTACAACCCCTGGCACGCCGAGTGCATCGCGGCGATCCGCGGGAGAACAGACGAACTGACCGACGAGAACACGCTGAGCGAGGCGGCGAGCGCGACGCTCCCCGACGACGGGGTTCCGACGGTGATGGGCAACCACGACCGCGCGGTCGCGTTCGACCAGGCCTACGGGTTCAACGAGATGGCGCAAGTGGGCGTCTCCCAGGCCCGCGAGACCTGCACCGACGAACAGCTCGAGTGGCTCGGCGACCTGCCCGAGCAGCGACTCGTCTGTGACGGTCGGCTGAAAATCGTCCACGGACACCCCGACGACCCCGACCGGTACACCTACCCCGAGGAGTACGGCCCCGAGATGCTCGACGGCGAGGACGTGCTCGTGATGGGCCACACGCACGTCCCGGGCCACGAACCCTTCGACGAGGGGCTGGTGATGAACCCCGGAAGCGTCGGGCAACCGCGCGACGGCGACCCGCGGGCGGCCTACGCCGTCGTCGACTTCGAGACGCGGGAGATCGAGGGCCACCGCGTCGAGTACGACATCGACCGCGTCATCGACGCCGTCCGCGAGGCCGACCTCCCGCTACGGCTCGGAACCCGCCTTCGCCGCGGGCAGTGAGCGGTCGGTGTGTCTCGCCGGCACGGAGCGGCGGCCACCGGTCACTCGACCAGCGGTAAGTTTGTCGAGAAATGCCGCAGTTCCTCCATTGCTTGCTCGTTGACCACCTCGTAGCCGGGCAACTCGTCGCCGCGGTCGACGTAGACCGCGTGCTGCCAAATATCTGAGCCAAAAGGCGACGCAGTCACGATACCGTTGGTACCAAACTCCTGCTGTACCGTCTCTTCACCCATGTCACTAAACTAGCCAGGATGAAACTGGAAACAGCAGATACGACCGTTATGAGACCTAACTCGACCGGAGGGAGAATCAGATCGAAAACGAAGAAATTGAAGACGACGAATAATACAAACCAGATGAGTGTGAACTCACTAGCTTTTCCCATATTGTTATTTCTACCGGAGATCACATAGTTTTTATTTTATTGATAGCGAAATGTGATACTTTCTACCAATCTAGCAGCAGTATTCGCTTTACCGCGTGAACCGCGCGACGAACCCGCCGTTTTCGGGGACGACCACGTCCAGCGCCTCGTCGGCGCCGACGGTCCAGGACTCGCGTTCCAGGCCGTCAGCGCCGTCGTCGCGGACGACGTCGGCGGTCCACTCGCCGTCGCCGAGGAACGAGCAGTCGGCGGTGACGATGCGCTGTGGGCCGGCGGTGATCGACCCGAGGAACCACTCGTCGGCCGCGGCGTCGCTCTCGCCATCGGCGGTCCCGTCCGCGGACAGCGGCGGCGCGCCCGCGCGGTCCTCGCGCGGTCGCCGGGCGACCGTCGCCTCGACGCCGGGGTGGCCGCTGACGAAACGCGTCTCTTCCCACGCCGCGGGGACCGATTCGAGGAACGACTCAGCAGCAGGTCGGCTCGCGTACTCGTCGATGCTGTCGGCGAGGTGCTGGAGCGCCGACTCGAAGACCACCGAGAGGGCGAGTTCGTGGCCGGCGGTCGTGTGGCGGGCGTCCGCGGAGAACGTGACCGGGGTGTAGTCCATCGGGCCGACGACGTTGCGGGTGTAGGGGAGCGTGCAGTTGTGCTCGGCCGAGAGCGTCGACCACTTGTAGTACTCGGCGCCCATCACGCCCTCGTAGGTCATGACGTGCGGGTAGCGCCGCTGGAGGCCGGAGGGGACCACGGAGCCGTGGAAGTTGACGAGCAACTCGTGGGCGGCGGCGTCCTCGGCGAGCGCGTCGTAGAAGGCCATCCGCCCCTGGTCGTCGGCGTCCATGAAGTCCACCTTGATCCCCGCCGCGCCCCACTCGCTGTAGGTCGCGAGTCGCTCGGCGCGCTCGGATTCCGAGCGCAGGTCCAGCCAGTGCGTCCAGAGGAACACGTCGACCCCGCGGTCGGTGGCGTACTCGATCAGGGCGGGCACCTCGTCGCGGCGGGCGGGCCAGCCCGCGTCGACGAGGACGTACTCCCAGCCCCGGTCGGCCGCGTAGTCGACGTACTCGCGCTGGCGCTCGAAGTCGTCCGGGCTGTCGGACTCGGACCACCACGACCACGCGACGCGGCCGGGTTCGACCCAGTCGTCGGCGATTGGCTCGCCCGCGGCGACCCCGTTGTCCGCGGCGCCGTGACCGGGGACCGCCTCGTCGACGAGGTCCGTCGCGACCGTCGACTCGACGACGGTCGACAGGTCCCCGACGACCGCGACGCGCCACGGCGTCTCCATCGGGAATTCGGCGCGCATCTGGGTCTGTGGCACGTCGACGGTGAACTCGCGCTCGCCGGCGACGAGGCGGCCCGCGGCGTAGCTCCCGTCGGCGCCGGCCTCGCCGAGCAGGACCCACTGGTCGTCCACCCGGAAGAGGCCGGGCGGGCAGTACTCGCCCTCAGCCTCGACGATGGGCTGTTGGCGCGCGCTGGCCTCGTGGGCCTTGTCGAAGGGGATCAGGTAGGTGACGGTATCGCGCGGGAACCGAAAGGTTGTCTCGTCGCCGGTGTGGCGGCCGCCCGCAGTGCCGGTGACGCGATAGCGGGTAGCGATCGCCTCGCGCGTCGCGCGCACGTCCACCTCAACGACCCCGTCGGCGTCGGGGTGGTCGTAGGTGACCGTCCGCTCGCGGGCCTCGAACTCGCGTTCGCGGGCCTTCCCGCGGGCCATCTCGTAGGACTCCGATACCTCGCGGTCGTCGCTCACGGACACGTCGCTTTCCCACACGTCCACGCCGTGGAGTTGGCGGGCGAGTTTGTCGACCGAGAGCCGCGAGGATTCGATGACGGTCGTCCCCCCGCGCTCGATTGCGAGCGTCGCTGCATCGGGGTCGACGTCGGCGACGACCCCACCATCCGGACCTGACAGTCGCATATCGGCGGCGCGTTCCGGTCGCGCAAAAGCGTGCCGTTCCGGGCTGGACCTGCCCGGACCCGAGTGGACCGCCGGCGTGACCGGCCCGAGGATTGAACCACGACCGCCACGAACGCCGGGTATGGAACGACTGGAGATGGGTGCCGTGCTCTGGATGGTCGGGTCGTTCGCCGTCGGGGCGGTCGCGTTCTCGCCGCTCGACGGGGCGGTGCTGTCTGGAGTGACGACGTTCGGGTTCTGGGCGACGGTCAAGATCCGGGAGATCTACGGGTAACAGCTCCATCTGTCGAGATACCCGACACAGCCTACTTGTCGGTCCGCGCCGAACGCGCGGTATGCAGGAACTCACGGACGGCGTCTACGCGTTCACCGAACGACTGGAGACGGAGGCGGGGACGCGTGCGTTCCACCCGTCGGCCGTCGAAACCGATCGTGGCCTCGTCCTGGTCGACGCCGGACTCGGCGGACAGGCCGGCGCGTTGGGCGACGAACTCGCCGCGGCGGGGTTCGACTGGGCGGACGTCTGGGCGGTCCTGCTGACCCATCAGGACGGCGACCACGCCGGCGCGCTCGCGACCGTCGTCGAGCGCACCGACGCCGTCGTCTTCGCCCACCCCGCGTGTGCCCCCTACGTCGACGGGCGGCAGGAACCTATCAAGGGCGACGGCGAGCGCTACCCGCCCGTGCGCGTGGACGTCGAAACCCCCGACGGGACGACGGTCGCGACGACGGCGGGGCCGATGGAGGTCGTCTTCACGCCCGGACACACACCGGGTCACGTCTCGCTGTACCTGCCGGACGAGCGCCTCGTCCTCGCCGCCGATGCGCTGACTGCCGCCGACGGCGACCTCCAGGGACCGAGCGAGCGGTTCACGCTCGACATGACCGAGGCGAAGGCGTCCGCCGAGCGCCTGGCGGACCGCGACGTCGAGCGCGTCCTCTGCTATCACGGCGGCGTCGTCGACGCCGAGGGCGACCGTATCGCCGCCGTAGCTGACGGGATCGACACCTGACTCCGGGACGGGAAACCGCTCACACCCCGTAGAGCGGACGGAACTTCTCGCGGGCGTATTCGAGGAAGTACTCGGCGGTGAGCGGTTCGCCGGTAGCCCGCTCGATGAGTTCGTCGGCGGGGTAGCGCTGGCCGTGCGCGTGGACGTTCTCGTTCATCCACTCGAGCACGGGCTCGAACTCGCCCTCGCGGATCAGTTCGTCGACGTCCTCGCCCCGACTCGTCAGGTCCTCGCGCATCGCGGCGTCCAGCTGGGCGGCGAAGACGCTCCCGACGGTGTAGCTCTGGAAGCCCGCGAAGCCGCTCGTCCAGTGGATGTCCTGGAGACAGCCCTCGCTGTCGGTCTCCGGGCGCACGCCGAGATAGTCGTCCATCTTGTCGTTCCACACCTCGGGGATCTCTTCGACGTCGATCTCACCGCGGACGAAGCGCTTCTCGACGTCCGACCGGAGGATGATATGCATGTGGTAGGTCAGCTCGTCGGCCTCGACGCGGATCAGGTTGTCGGGGTAGATCTGATTGGCGGCCTCGTAGAACTCGCGGGGGGAAAGGTCGGTCCCGAGGGAGTCGTTGGCCGTCTCGGCGAAGTAGTCCCAGAACGGCCGCGTGCGGGCGACGTGGTTCTCCCAGAATCGAGACTGGGACTCGTGGATCTCGTAGCGAGCCTGTCCCAGCGGCGTGCCGTAGTGCTCGTCGGGCAGGCCGAGCTGGTAGGAGGCGTGGCCGTACTCGTGGATCGTCGCGAGCAGGGAGTTGAGCGGGTCCTCGGGTTTGACCCACGTCGTCACGCGGGCGTCGAACTGCGTCCCGCTGGTGAACGGATGGGGGGAGGTGTCGAGTCGCCCGCGGTCGAAGTCGTAGCCGAGTTCGTCGAGCGCCTCGCGAGCGAGCCCGATTTCGGCGTCCTCGCCCCACTCCTCGTCGGGCAGAGTCGCCAGGTCGGCGTCGTCGTGGGCCGCGCGCAAGTCCTCTATCAGCGGGACGAGCCCCTCGCGCAGTTCGTCGAAGACGTCCTCGACGGTCGCGAGCGAGAGGTCGGGGTCGACGCCCTCGAACATGACGCGGTAGGGGTCCCGGTCGGGGTCGACGTGTTCGGCGCGCTCGACGTGCAGGTCGCGGATCTCGGCGAGCGTCGGCGCGAAGCGCTCGAAGTCGTCCTCGGCTTTGGCGTCCTGCCACGTCTGCTGGGCGGCCGACGTGGTCTCGGTTATCTCGGCGACGAGGTCGCCGGGGACGCGGGTCTCCTCCTCGTAATCGCAGCGGGTCTCCCGGACGACCGCCCGTTGCTCGTCGGTGAGGTCGGCGTCCGCGAGGTCGTCGAGCCACTCGCCGACAGCGTCGTCAGTGAGGCGGTCGTGGACGACGCTCGACAGCGCCGACTGCTGTTTCGCGCGGGCCGGCGCGCCGCCGTCGGGCATCGTCACCTGCTGGTCCCAGGCGACGACCCCGCCGGCGTCACCGAGATAGGTGAGCTGTTCGACGCGCTCGCGCAACTGCTCGTAGGCGTCCGGTGGCGCGGACATACCCGGAACTAGGCCCCGACCGAATTGCTTCTTGGGTCGCGTCGGGCGACCGGGAACGGCCGGCCACTCTGGGTCGGCAGCGGCCAGCTGTCGGTCACTCCGGGTCGAGCGGGAGCGACTCGTCCTCACAGACCACGTCGAGGACGACGTTCGTGTCGACCGTCCGGACCGCCGGATGGGTCAGCAGCGTCTTGATCTGCGTGTCGAGGTCGTCCGTGTCGGCGAACTTGCCGACCGCGACTACGTCCGCGTCGCCGGTGACCTCGTACACCCCGACCATCCGTCCGGTCGCCTGCAGGTCCGCGAGGACCGACTCGATGTCGCCACCGGCGACGGCAAGTCGGAAAACCGCCGTCACGTCGTAACCCAGCGCCGCGAAGTCGACGACCGTGCGGTACCCGTCGATGACGCCCGATTCCTTGAGGCGCTGGCGCCGTTTGGTCGCGGTCGCAGTTGCGACGCCCGCAGCTGCCGAGAGGTCACTCGCGCACGCGCGGCCGTCGGCGAGGAGCGCCGCGAGCAACTGTCGGTCGACATCGTCGAGTGCGGTGTCCATGAAACTGAAACCGGGCGCGCCGTCAGACGGCGTCGAGTCCGGTGTCGCCGGTGCGAACCTGCAGCGCGCTCTCGACGGGGAGGACGAACACCTTGCCGTCGCCGGGTTCGCCAGTATGGGCGGCGTCGGCGATGGCCTCGACCACGTCGTCGGCGGGGATGTCCGACACGACGCACTCGATTTTCACTTTCTGGTGCAGGTCGACGACGTACTCC
>Ga0207733_100511_pt1 | contig 22083 bp, 22 predicted proteins | sample A23P3SouthBayCA_FD_187735 | JGI IMG/M metagenome (GOLD analysis project Ga0207733, IMG submission 187735) | Aerobic enrichment media microbial communities from Eden Landing Ponds, California, USA - A23 P3 (SPAdes) | ecosystem: Environmental > Aquatic > Marine > Unclassified | place: Emeryville... | reverse complement strand
GCTCAGCGTGGGGTCAGAGGGCAGCGCCGACGTACAGCACGACGACGAGGAACACCCACACGAGGTCGACGAAGTGCCAGTACAACGACGTGGTCCGGATGGCGGTGTCCCGTTCGGGCGTGTAATGGCCCCGGAGCGCACGAGCGAAGGCGATAGCGAGCAGGAGCACGCCGAGGGCGACGTGGAGGCCGTGGAGGCCGGTCAGGCCGTAGAACGCGCTCCCGAACGCGCCGGAGCCGATGCTGAATCCCTCGACGGCAACGAACTCGTAGTACTCGTACACCTGCCCGGCGAGGAAGACGACGCCGAGCGCGAGCGTCACCCCGAGCAGGCCGAGGAACCGCTGTCGGTTCCCGCGTTCCAGCGCCTCGTGGCCGTAGTGGAGCGTTACGCTGCTTGCCAGCAGCAGCGCCGTGTTGATGACCACCAGCGAGCCAAGCAACGGCGGGAGGTGGGCCGGCGGCCACGACCCGGTCCGGATGAAGGCGTAGTAGACGAAGCCCGCCGAGAACGTCGCCACGTCGGAGACGAGAAACAGAATCATCGTCGTGGCGTACAGGTCGGAATCGCTGTCCCCGCGGTTCCGGACGTAATCGGCGATGAACGCCTCGTTGGCCCATCCGGCGAGTCCGGTCAGCAAGCCAACCGCACCAGCGCCGCCGAGTACAACCGGGACCACAGACGGGACCAGGTCAAGCCCGACGAACACCAATCCGACGCCCAGATACAGGGACGCGGCACCGATTGCAGCTAGCAGCGGCCATCGACTCCGGTGTTCGTGGCCGTCTTCGGCGGCGTGTTCGGTTCCCGTCTCCGTCGAACCAGCCATGTGAACCCGTAGCATCGGGGTTGGTAAAACGGTACCCCCGCGACTGACACGTCCATCGCCGGACTCACCCGAATCTTTATCATACCGTCAACCGACAGCGAGAGTGTGGTTTACGAGACGGGCAACCAAACGGTAGACGACGCTGTCGCACGCGTGCTGGACGGCGAACGCCTCGACCGACGGGACGGACTGGCTCTCATCGCACAGCCGGTTGACGACCTGGCAGCCGGGGCCGACTACGTGCGCACGCAACTGGGTGACGACACCGTCGACGCGTGTTCGATCGTAAACGCCAAAGCCGGGAACTGCGCGGAGGACTGTGGCTTCTGCGCCCAGTCGGTCCACTTCGACACCGGCATCGACAACTACGGCTTTCTCGGCCCCGAGAAGATACTGGAGGCCGCAAAGCGCGCCGAACGCGACGGCGCACAGCGGTTCGGTATCGTCGTCGCCGAGAAGGGCGTCTCGAAGGAGAACCGCCCCGAGGAATGGGAAGAGGTCCTCGAAGCCATCCGCCTCGTCCGGGACGAGACGGACGTGGAGGTCGACGCGAGCCTCGGCATCCTCACCGAGGAGGAGGCCGCGATTCTGGCCGACGAGGGACTGAATCACTACAATCACAACATCGAGACCTCGCCCCGATATTTCCCGGAGGTCGTCCAGACCCACACCTTCGAGAAGCGGGTCGAGACGCTCCGGGTCGCCAAGGACGCCGGTATGGACCTCTGTGCCGGTGTCATCCTGGGGATGGGCGAGTCCCCGACCGATAGAGTCGACGCGGCGATGGCCCTGCAGGACATCGGCATCTCCTCGCTCCCGGTCAACATCCTGAATCCGGTCGCTGGGACCCCCATGGCCGAACAGGGGCTGCCCGATATCACGACCGAGGAGGTCGTCAAGACCATCGCGGTGTACCGCCTGCTCCACCCCGAGTCCCGGGTGCGCCTCACCGGCGGACGCGAGGTCAATCTCGACACAGATGGACAGGTGGCCGCGCTGGAGGCCGGTGCTGACGGCATCCTCACTGGTGATTATCTCACTACCGAGGGACAGACGGCGGCCGACGACCTCGAAATCATGGAAGAGGCCGGACTGGAACCCAACACGGAGGCCAACGAGTTCGACCCTGAGGCGGTCAAAGAACGCGCGGCTGACGAGACAGAAACCGAGACGGCGGCAGGGACAGCACAGACGAAATCAGAACTCAAATCCGACGACTGACAATGGACGACATACGCTTTGCAGTGCTCGGAACCGGTGGTATCGGACGGCGGACGCTCGAAGTCTCACAGCACAAGGACGGCCTCACCGCGGTCGCGGCCTGTGACCGCAACGGCGTGGCTATCGACCACGACGGCCTCGACGTGGACGAACTGCTGGAGGCGACGGAAGGCAATATCGCGAGCGGGCCGGCGGAACACGCATCCGACTCGACCCCCGCGACACCCACGGACGACTACGCCTCGGACGGCGGTGCAGCCGCAGTCGAGGGTGGCGGCGTCAAACAACATGGCGATCAGTCCGGTATCGTCGCCAGCAAACAGGGCGAACCCACTGAGACTCCTATCGACGACATCATCGCCGAGAGCGACGCTATCGACGCCGTGCTGCTGGCGCTGCCGAACCTCGAACACGACTTCATCCCTCGCGTGGCCGAGCGCTTCGCCGAGGCCGACTACGAGGGCGTCATGATCGACGTGCTCAAGCGTTCCCGCGTCATCGGGATGCTCGATGACCGCGAGGACCTGCTGAAAGCGTCCGGCATCACGTTCGTCTGCGGGGCCGGCGCGACCCCCGGCTTCCTCACCGGCGCGGCGGCGCTCGCCGCACAGTCCTTCGTCGAGGTCGAGGAAGTCGAGATCTGGTGGGGCGTCGGCCTCAAGTCCGGCTACGAGGACAACCGTGGGACGGTCCGGGAGGACATCGCCCATCTCGACGGGTACGACATCGAACGGGCCCGGAAGATGAGCGAGGACGAGATCGAGGCACTCATCGACGACCACGACGGCGTCCTGGAGTTCCACGACATGGAACACGCCGACGACGTGTTGCTGGAGCGTGCGGGCATCTGCGATGCCGAGGACGTCCACGTCGGCGGCGTCCTCGACGTGCGCTCGGACGAGAAACCGACCACGACGACGGTTAGCGTGACGGGCACGACCTTCGACGGGGAGACGGGAACGAACACCTTCGAGCTGGACGACGCGACGAGCATGGAGGCCAACGTCAACGGACCGGCGCTGGGCTACCTGAAAGCCGGCGTCCGGAACAACCGCGCCGGGCACTACGGCGTGTTCGGCCCCGCCGACCTGATGCCCGGCTTCTGAGACCGCCTGATTCTGCTTTTCATGACTCACGGCTTCGATTTGAACGACCGACTCGAACAGCGCGACGCACAGAACCTCCGCCAGCATCTGGAAGTCGCCGAATCCGTCTCGGAGCGGACCCGTTTTGCCGACGACCCGAAAGGAGAACCACCGACGTTCGGCGATGAAGCAGTCGTCTTCGCCTCGAACAACTATCTCGGGCTGGCCGACGACAGCCGGGTCCAGCGAGCGGCCGAACTGGGCGCACGGACTGTCGGGACCGGTGCAGGGGCCTCACGGCTAGTCACTGGTGACACGCAGGTCCACCGCGGGCTAGAGCGGGACCTCGCGGCCTGCAAGGGAACCGAGCGAGGCCTGGTGTTCTCGTCGGGCTACGCGGCCAACATCGGAACCATCGACGCGCTGGCCCCCGAGGTGGTCTTTTCGGATGAGCTGAACCACGCCTCGATTATCGACGGCTGTCGCGTCGGGGCGAGCGAGACGGTGGTGTACGACCACTGTGACCCAGACGACCTGCGGGCGAAGATGGACACGCGAGCGGCCGACACAGCGGAGGACGAACAGTGGCTCGTGGTCACCGACTCCGTGTTCTCGATGGATGGCGACGTCGCGCCGCTGTCGGCCATCTGCAACGCCGCCGACGAGTTCGGCGCGTGGGTGATGGTCGACGAGGCCCACGCGACGGGGCTGTTCGGCGACGGCGGCGGCGTCGTCCAGCGCGAGGGACTGAGCGACCGCGTCGACGTGCAATTGGGTACGCTCTCGAAGGCGCTGGCGAGCCAGGGCGGCTACATCGCCGGCGACGAGGCGCTTATCGAGTATCTGCTGAACGCCGCGCGGTCGTTCGTCTTCTCAACGGGGCTTTCGCCGCCCAACGCCGCGGCGGCCCGCGAAGCGCTGCGGATCGCCCGAGAGACCGACCGCACGTCGGAACTCTGGGACACCGTGGCGACACTCCGGGACGGCCTGGAGACGATGGGCTACGAGGTGCTTGGTGAAACGCATATCCTCCCGGTCATCGTCGGTGATCGCGGGGACGCCCTCGAACTGGCCGAGCGACTCCGCGAACACGGCGTTGTCGCCCCGGCTATCAGGCCACCGACGGTACCGGAGGGAACGTCCCGCATCCGGGTCGCGCCGATGGCGACACACACCGCCGACGACATCGCACAGTGTCTCGACGCCTTCCGAACCGCCGGCACGGAGGTGGGCGTACTGTGAGCGAGACGACGGCGGATTCGGGGCCTGAGAGCGGGACCGGCCACATCGCCGAGGACGGCGTGTTCGTCGTCGGCACCGACACCGGCGTCGGCAAGACGGTCGTGACCGCCGGGCTGACAGGCCGACTGCGGGAGCGCGGAACGGACGCAGTGGCCGTCAAGCCCTGCCAGACCGGGTATCCGACCGATGACGACGCGGCGTTCGTCCAGTCCGTCTGTGGCACGGCCGACGCCGCGGTCTGTCTCCAGCGGTTGTCGCCGCCGCTTGCTCCGGAGGTGGCCGCGAAGGAATCAGACGACGTGACGCTTTCATACGAGTCCATCCAGGACGGCGTCACCGATATCGTGGCGACGAGCGAGACGACCGTCGTCGAGGGTATCGGCGGTCTGCGCGTCCCGCTTGCGGACGGTCGAGAGGTCATCGACCTCGTCGCAGACGTAGGGCTTCCGGCCCTGGTCGTCGCCCGCTCGGGCCTCGGGACGCTCAACCACACGGCGTTGACGGTCCAGGCGCTCCGCCGGCGTGGCGTGCCAGTCGTCGGCGTCGTTCTCAACGAGTACGAGGGCGCGACAACCGCCGAGCGGACGAATCCGCCGGTCATCGAACGGATGACCGGGTGCTCCGTCTGGCCCGTCCCGCCGCTGGATAGTGAGTCATCCAACAGCGTGATTGACGGGGTCAGCACAAATCTCCCACAGTCGGTTTTACAGCCGGCTATCGAGCGGTAACTGTCGATACGTGGCTGAGCGAAGGGGATAGAACGGGGGCAAACCCCCGTCATGTGACACTACGGAGCCAGCAAGGCTCCATTTGATATTTGACTACCAATCACTAAAATAGTAAGGCACGTTTCATTTGGAGATTCCGCCGTAGCGCGGGGCCGTGTTCCGTTAGGAACGGACTAACGCCCAGCCGAAATGACGGTTCTATATGTCTATTGACAGGAGAGACTCGATATTGACACCGTCGTCGAGTAGCGTCCGCATACGGTCGACTGTTGCCTCGTTACGCGTCTGACCGGTGCGGAGTACCTCCTCGACTCTATCTATCGTGGTCCGCGTGTCCGACTGAACTGACAGCACTGGAATGTTTTTCTCGGCTGCCTGCCCGATAACCGCACTGGCGGGCTGGAATCCACCTGTGAGGAGTAACGCCTTGATGCCGGATGCTTCGAGGGCTGCGGTCTGGACCTCCGAGCGGTCACCGCCGGTGACGACGACGGCATCACGCGTCCGCCGGAAGCGTTCGAGTGCGCTGCTCCCGCTCATCGCGCCGACGCTGAACCGCTCGACGTGTACGTCGGTGTTGGCATCACCGGTGAGGATATCCGCGCCGAGGTTCCGTGCGAGGTCGGCGACGGTGACACCGGCGAGCGAGCGGTCGCGCGGCAAGATCCCGTGGACCGGAACGCCCTCGCTTTCGAGGAACGGAACTACGTCGTCGGCGAGTTCGTCCACTGTCGCGTCGGTGATACCATTGAACAGGACGCCGTCGAGTCGATCACCGATGGCCCGGGCCGCGGACAGAATTTCGTCCGTATCACTGGGCGTATCGTAGCCGGTGACTAACAGTACGCGGGCGTCGAGCAGCTCCGCGATATCGATGTCTGTGAGGTCGACGATACTGCCGGTCGCCAGGTCGCTGCTCCCTTCGACGAGGAGTAGGTCGGTCCCGTCCGAACACGTCTCGATGCTCTCCTGCAGTCGCTCCCGGAGGTCGTCGGGGTCCTCACGCCCGCGGATGGCCTCCTGGATGAACGTCGGGGAGTAGACGATGGGCTCCATCTCGTGGAGATCGGTCTCCAGGTCGAGCAGTTCGCGGGCGAGCATCGGGTCCTCGTCCCGCGTTTTGCCGACGGCGCTCCGGAGCCGCGTCCCCTTGGGTTTCATGTAGCCGACGTCGTAGCCCGCGTCGTGGGCGCGCGTCGCAAGCGCGAGCGTGATTGCCGTCTTGCCGATACCTTCCTCCGTTGACGTGACGAGTAGCGTGTTCGTGTCGGTCATAGTTGCTCCTGGTCGAGGGTTAGCCGCAGGTCGACCGCCTGTACCCCGTCGGGGGTCGCGACGAGGGGGTTGATGTCCAGTTCGACGATAGCGGGGAAGTCAGTGACGAGTTGCGAGAGCCGCTGGATGGTTTCGACGAGCGTGGCTTCGTCGACGGGGTCGCGGCCCCTGGCACCGCGCAACAGCGGCGCGGAGTCGATGTCGTCGAGCATCCCCTTCGCCTCGTTCTCGCTGACGGGGGCGACACTGACAGTGTTGTCTTCGAGCACCTCGACAAAAATACCGCCGAGGCCGAACAACAGCAGCGGCCCGAACTGCGGGTCGCGGTTCATGCCGAGAATCGTCTCGACGCCGCTGTCGAGGTCGATCATCTCCTGAACCTGAACGCCGAGTATTGTCGCATCCTCCTGGTAGTTACGTGCCCTGACGACGAGGTCCTCGTAGGTGTCGCGGACGTCTTCGACGGGAACACCGACCTCGACGCCGCCGATGTCGGACTTGTGCAGGATATCCGGGCTGACGATTTTCATCACCACGTCGTCGCCGATCTCCTCGGCGATAGCCTCTGCTTCGACGGGCGAGGAGACGACCTCGCCCTGTGGTGTCGGGATCCCGTACGCGTCGAGCAGTTCCATCGCTTCCACGCCGAGTCGGTTCGACCCGCGTCGGGCACCGGACTCGAGTATCTCGCGGGCTCGCTCACGGTCCACGTCGAAGGTCGTCGGCTCCTCGTACTCGGTCGCCTTGATTTCCCGGTAGCGTCTGAGGGCGTCCAGACTCCCGACGGCGCGGGCCGGGTCGAAGTAGTTCGGCACGCCCGCTTCGCTGAGGACGTTTGCACCAGCGTCGACGGACTTGCCGCCCATCAAGGTCGCCGCAACGGGTTTCTCGAACCGCTCCTGCTGTTCGACGATGCGTTCCGAGAGTTCCTCGAAGGAGAGTACCGCCGTCGGACAGGCGACGACGACGGCCATCGAGACTCCGTCGTCCGCCAGTACGGTCTCAAGTGCCGTCTCGAAGCGGTCCGCCGGCGCGTCCCCGATGATGTCGACTGGGTTGTAGATGTTGGCTTCCTCGGGCATCTCCTCGCGGAGACGGGAGAACGTCTCGTCGCCGAACTGCGCGAGTTGCAGGTCGGAGTCGCCGACGGCGTCGGTCGTCATCACGCCGGGACCGCCGGCGTTCGTGACGATCGCGATTTCGTCCCCGTCCGGGAGCGGCTGGCCGGCGAGAATCTGCGCGTAGTCGAACAGTTCCTGGACGGACTCGACGCGGAGCGTTCCGGCCTTGTCGAGGCCCGCCTCGTAGGCCCGCTCCGACCCGGCCATCGCACCGGTGTGGGAGGCCGCCGCGCTCGCGCCCGCGTCCGTGCGGCCGGACTTGACGAGGACAATCGGCGTCTCCTGTGTGACCTCTCGGGCCGTCTGAACGAACGAGGACCCGTCGTTGATGTCCTCAAGATAGCCAAGAATCACGTCGGTATCGGGGTCGTCGCCCCACTCGGCGACGAAATCGCTCTCGTCCAGCACCGCCTTGTTCCCGAGAGAGACGATGTCCTTGAAGCCGACATCGCGCTCGGCGGCCCAGTCCAGCACGGCGGTGATGAACGCGCCCGACTGGCTCATAAAGGAGATATCCCCGTCGCTGGCCATCTCGTTGCCGAAGGTGGCGTTGAGCCCGACGGGCGTCGACATCACGCCGAGGCTGTTCGGGCCGACCAGATTCAGGTCGTATTCGCGGGCTGCCTCGCGGAGTCGCCGCTCGCGTTCGGCCCCGTCGCTGCCGGTCTCACCGAACCCGGCAGTGATGACCACGACGTTCTCGATCCCCGCTTCCCCGGCGTTCTCGATGACGTCGACGGCTACCGTCGGCGGCACGACGACGACGGCCACGTCGACCGACGCGGGGTCTTCCAGGTCGACGAGGTTGTCGTGACACGGTAATCCAAGCACTGTCTCTTTGTTCGGGTTTACGGCCAGGACCTCCCCTGTAAACGAATCGAGCAGGTTCGTGGTGACCGCGTGACCGACGGACCCCTCCGAATCGGTCGCCCCGACCACTGCGACACGTTCCGGCGCAAACAACGTCGATAATCGTCCCATGCCTCTACTCGGAGGTTACAGTGGCGTCGGAATATAGCTGTGGGGAACTCCCAGCGGGCGGGAATATAGACGATTCATTACCGCAGTTTCGGTGTGACGACGTTTTTGTTCGTCACTGTCGTATGCTTCGGCGATGATCGAGACAGAACCCCTGTCGCCGTTCGACGACGAAGTGATCCGCGCGGTTGCGGGGACAAACGGCGTCGACGAGGAACAGTTACGGTCCACACTCGCCGACCACCAGCGGACGATGCGTGAGACTCCGGGCGTCGAGGACCTCGTCTACGAGTGGCGAAAGCGGTTCGATGACGCGGTGCTGCACCGTAAGCCCAAGACGTTTTTTATGGCTGTCAGAGAAACCGTCTGGGAGGAGTACGGAGCGCACCTCGGTATCGACGACTACCTGCTCGCCGCTGTCGTCGCAGTCCATCAGGAGCAGGTCCTCCGCGAAACAGCCGTTGACAGCAGTGCTATCGACGAGGACGCCGTTGCACTCGTCGTTTCCCGCCCGTCGCAGTAGAGCTGTCCCTTTTATATCAGGTGCAGAGTGCTGATTTGAGGAGTGGTTGTCATCAACGGAGAATATTTGCGTTCAGGTAATCAGGCATTCTATCTTAGGACATAATTTTTGGGTTCCCAAAAACATATTTTCACAAAACAATCTTTAAGTGGCTTCCGACTGTACGATGAGATGACTATGGCAACGCAAGAGCACGTCCGACGCGAGTTCGGCGAGGTCGAAGAGAACGAACTCCGCCTCGACAAGGAGAAGTCCGAGCAGGTAATCAACGCCTTGAACCAGGATCTGGCGGACACGTACACGCTGTACCATCAGGTCAAAAAGCACCACTGGAACGTCGAGGGCGCGGAGTTCCGCGACCTCCACCTGTTCCTGGGCGACGCCGCCGGACACGCTGAAGAGGCGGCCGACGAACTGGCCGAGCGCGCACAGGCCCTGGGCGGCACACCCATCGCCGGCGGCAAGGCACAGGAAGAGCACGCGTCGGTGGAGCCGGAAGGACAGGACGTGTACGACATCCGGACGTCGCTCGAAAACGACCTCGAGATGTACGGCGACGTCATCGAGTCGCTCCGTGACCACATCGAACTCGCGGAGAACCTCGGCGACCACGCCACGGCCCAGATCCTCCGTGAGATCATCGTGCAGACCGAGGAAGACGCCCACCACATCGAGCACTACCTCGAAGACGACACGCTCGTGCTGGACTAACACGGCACAACGCTTTCTTTCTCAGTTTCTTCTGCCGGATAGCGTCGCTACCTATAGTAACAATTGAAACGATTTACACACCGACCGCACTGCAGTCGTGCGGTCGGGTGTGCATTGATTTTCAATGGCTACTATAGCTCGGGTTGTGTAGCGCGGCGTGAACCGTTCCGGTAGCAAGTAGTTCGAGAATCGGAGGAGAGAGAAACGCAACACGGGGGCGGACGAGCGGACTACCGTTGGAGGTCGACGGTTACGTCAGTCGAAATCCAGCCGTCTCGGTTCCCGTCTTCGGTAAACACGGTTCTGTCAGCACCGCTGTCCAGTGCTGCAACGTCCGGGCGGTCCTCGGAGGCCTCGACATCGTCCGTCTGTGATGGCATTACCTGAGTTAGGTACCCCTAAAGCTAAAAGGATTTTGGTTAGCCTAATCATCTGCGGACGCTAGCCTCGATTCCGACAGCAGAGACGACTCACAAAAGCGTCGGAACGGCGCGGCCTTTAGTACCCGAGGCGACAAGAAAGAGGTATGAGCGCAGACGATGACCTCACCGCCCTGGTTACGGACCTCGTCACGACGTTACAGGAGCTAGAGACGGAGGTCGAGCCTACCACCGACAGCGGCCTGCCGCGCCCGCCGACGCCGGGTGAACTCCTCCGGTTCACCAGCGACGTGACCATCCCCGCGGTCATTCTCGTCTTGAAGAGCAATATCGAGGCGCTGAAGCTTCTCCGGCGAGCCCTCCGGATGGCAGAGGGGCGGCCGACATCGACCGGGTCCGCCTCGGATGAAGTGCGACAGCGTGCGAGTGACCTGAGTCGAGCTACGCTCTCCCGCCTCGACGGTGCGTTGACGGACCTCCAACGTGCTGTCGAAGGCACTCCGGAAGACGAGGAGGCCCGCGAGCTCATTCAGGAAGCCCAACAATTACGAAGCCAAATCCAGGATAGGTTGGCTGACGAAACAGGAGCAAGCGGGGATGCCGAACCCGACCGGGGTACTGACGTTCCTGTGGACGTAGATGCCGAACTACGGTCGATAAAGGACGATATCGATGGTCCAGATAGGGACGACACCGGTACCGAAAACGGGGACGGAAGCGACGAGGAGTAAAGAGCTCCAGCGCGGTGTGAAAGTTATGTTATATCAAACATAATGATTTATTATTGCACAGGACTAGGTATGAACACCGATGTCCAGCTCTACCGCTCCGGGCGGTCGCCGGGCGACCCTGTTCGTCCGGTCTGACCTCCCAAAACCGTCACAGAACCGCTGTACCGCTATCGAACGTGAGCTACAGGAGCTGGTGTGCCGCGGCGTACTCGATGACATCGAAACGGTGGAATGGGAGAAGCGCGTTCCGCTGCAGGGCCCCGGTAACGGAAACGAACGGGACCTGTACAACGAGTTCGCGGACTGGGCCCGCGGGGCCGGTGTCTGCCTCGCGCCGTTTTTCGATACCCGGCTCTGCTACAGTTCAACGACGGGCGAGAAGCGCCGGGAACTCGTCATGCCGGCCGTTTGCCTCGCAGTTTACGAAGACGGCGACCTCGTGCAGGTTGCCCCTTTCGCTGACGCGGGCCGCACGGAATCCGTCGAGGAGTGTATCGAGGAACTCGCCGAAACGGGGACCCTCCCGGAGAACTATTCGACAACGGTCTCGACCGTCTAGCGCACTCGCGCTCTGTCCGGCGCTTCTGTGGCCCTGACAGCACTATTGCCGCGATACAAACCATAAAGTTCTGTTCCACAGATATGTCGTATTGATATGACATATCAGGTGACACGTCGTGACGTGCTCGGGACCGGTGCGTCTGTCCTCGGCAGCCTCGCAATCGGCTCAGCGACCGCCAGCGGCGCGCTCCAGACCGACGGGACCACTGTCACGTTTCTCCACGACACGCACGTCCACGGGCGGTTCACCAACGCCTCCGCGGAGAAGTTGAGCGTCTCCCGGTACTTCGGGTTGATGAACGACATCACCGAGGACGCGGACACCACGCTCCGGGTCGGCAACGGCGACGACCTGGCGTCGTCGGTCCTGTCCGCGGTGTTCGACGGGCGACACGTCGTGTCGACGTTCAACGCCGGCGGGCTGGACTTCGATACGTACGGCAACCACGATTTCGACATGGGACCCGAGGTTCTCCGGGAGCGCGTGTCCGACAGCCTGTTTACGTGGGTCAGTGCGAACGTCCGAGAGAACGGGGCCGTTTTCGCCGCCGACCAGGGCGCACAGCAGTACGTTCTCACGGACGTGGGTGACGTGACCCTGGGAATCACCGGCCTGATTACGCCGGAGGCTCCCGAAATCACCTCTATCGGAGAGAACACCGAAGTCCTAGAGCCGGCGTCGGCGCTGCAGGGTGTAACAGAACAGATGCAGGCCGACGGGGCTGACGCGACCATCGTGCTCTCCCATCTCGCGAGTGAAAATGCTCGAACCGTCGCTGAGGACGTGGACGGCGTCGACGCCATCATCGGGGACCACGCTGCGACGGTGCTGGAAGAACCAGAAGTCATCAACGACACGGTCCTCTCGTTCGTCGGCGACGAGTACGAGTACATCGGGGAGTTGGCGCTCGGTATCGGCGACGACGGCGTCACGGACCACGAGTTCGCACTGCACGACGTCGGCGCGTCTTCCGCCGGAACAGACCCGTTTGTCAGTCTCGTCCAGGACCACTACGAGACACAGTTGGAACGGCAACTGGACGTCGTCATCGGGGAGACAACCGAACCGCTCGACACCAGACAGTCAGTCGTCCGGGCACAGGAGTCGAACATGGGGAACTTCGTCGCCGATACGATCCGCGCTGATGTCGAGGCCGATACCGCGCTGATGAACGGCGGCGGTATCCGGACGGACAGGCTGTACTTCGAGGACGCGAGCGAGGACAACCCGGCGGAGATCACGCGGCGCGTCGTCGTCGACATCCTCCCGTTCCCGAACAACGTGGTCGAACTGGAAATCACGGGCGAGACGCTGCTCGCGGCGCTGGAAAACGGCGTCAGCCGCGTTGATGAGGGAGCCGGGCGGTTCCCGCAGGTGAGCGGGATCACCTACACCTACGACCCAACCGCCGAGAGCGGCGACCGGATTACCGAAGCGACTGCCGGTGGCGACCCAATCGATTCAGAAGCGACGTACACGCTCGCGACGAACGACTTCGTCTCCGGCGGCGGCGACGGCTACAGCATGCTCAGCGACGCCACCGTCCTCGTCTCCTCGAACGAGGGTGCGCTCCTCTCCGACCTCGTCATCGACACTATCGAAGAACAGGGGACGATCTCGCCGACGACAGAGGGTCGTATTATCCGACAGGGGGAGGGGAGCTGATCAGATCGGGTCCCAGCGGTAGCCGTCCCAGTCCTGGCTCTCGGGCACTTTGATACCCGCGTCGGGGTCGCGGAGTTCCTCGATGTAGACGGGTTCGACCGTGTCACCTGTTTCGACCTCGTCCGTGGTCACCTGCCCGAGCGCGCGGACGATCTCGTCGCTCGCATCGGAGACGTCCGTTATATCGAACTCCACGATAGCCAGCGTGTTGGGCTCACGGACGCCCGGCGGCGTCGCCGTCGAATGGGTCCAGGTGACGACTTCGCCGGTCCGGTCCGCGAGGTCGAGCGTCTCTTCCTGTGGTTCGCCACACTCCGGACACAGCGGATGGGTGGGGTACGAGACGTGACCGTTCGAGCACAGCCCTGCTTCCAGCGTCATTCTGCGGCCTCCATGATGGTGGTGATGACACAGTTTCCGAACCCGCCGACGTTACACGCCAGTGCGGTGTCGGCCTCGACCTGCCGCGGCCCGGCCTCGCCGACGAGCTGTTCGTAGATTTCGACGCCCTGCGCGACACCGCTTGCCCCCAGCGGATGGCCCTTCGACTTGAGGCCACCGGAGGTGTTGATCGGTAATTCGCCGTCCTTGGCAGTGGCCCCGTCCATCGCCAACTCCCAGGCCGTTCCCTGTTCGGCGACGCCGATACCTTCTAGCTGGAGGAACTCCAGAATGGTGAACATGTCGTGCAGTTCGGCCACGTCGAGGTCCTCGGGACTCAGGCCGGCCATCTCGTAGGCCTCCTTGCTCGACTCGACGACCCCGCCCATAACTGTCGGGTCGTCGCGTTCGTGGACGACGTGGGTGTCGGTGGCCCCGCCGATGCCGGAGACGAGGGCGTACTCGTCGGTGATCTCTTTGGCCCGCTCCTCTGTGGTGAACATGAGCGCGGCACTGCCGTCCGTGATCGGACAGAAGTCATACAGCCGAAGCGGATCCGCGATGATGGGCGACTCCAGCGCTTTCTCCATCGTGATCTCCTTCTGGAACTGCGCCTTGGGGTTGTCCACGCCGTTCCTGTGGTTCTTGACCGCGACCCGGGCGAGTGACTCCCGGGGGGCGTCGAACCGCTCCAGATAGTGCCGGGCGGTCATCCCGGCAAAGGACGGGAGCGTCACGCCGTGCTTGTACTCGTCGGGGTGGGTGATCGAGGCGATGATGTCGGTCGCCTGGCCCGTCGTCTTGTGGGTCATTTTCTCGCCGCCAACTAACAGCGTCATATCACTGGCTCCGCTGGCGACGGACTGCCAGGCCTCGTAGATGCCGGCCCCGCCCGAGGAAGAGGTCTGGTCGACCCGTTCGCTGTAGGCCGGAAGCACCCCCAGGTCGTGGGCCAGCAGATTCATGATTCCCGTCTGCCCTTCGAACTCGCCGCTGGCCATGTTCGAGACGTACAGGTGCTCTACGTCGTCGGGCGCAACGCCGGCGTCCGTGAGACACTCCTCGCCCGCCTGCGAGAGTAACTCGCGGATCCAGGCGTCGCGTTGCCCGAATTTCGTCATCGACGCGCCGATTACTGCGACTCCCATACCTGTGCCGTCACAGGGGTATCGTGTATTTATTACGGTCTGACCTATAGAACGAGTGGAATGTTCAGGCAGTCGTCGTGACGACAGATAGCCCTTCGGCGGGTCGGTCACCAGCCAGTGAGACGAGCAGCCGCCAGCCGTCCGCAGTCCGCTCCGCTTCGGCCACCTGTGGCGTGATACTCGTCCGTCGCAGCAGTTCGACGGCGATGGGCAACACCGGACAGCGATAGTCCGACAGCGTCGGGCGGTAGTTCCCTAGCGTGATATATTTGGGACAGCGCCCGGGGCCGACGGCTGCGGGTTCGATTGTTGTCTCGTCGACCAGCCCTGCCGTTTCGAGGTCGGCGACGGCGTCGCGGACCGGTTCAGGCCCGCTTGGCTTTCTCGGCAACTGTCCGGCGGCTTCCCGGAGGGTATCCGCCTGCGTTTCCGGGTCGAGGTTGTCCGCGAGGGCCGTGGCCATGCTTTCGAGCATCGCCAGACAGAGGCGCTCGCGGTTCTCGGTCTCCTCGGCCGCTTCGAGGTAGCTGTCGATGACTGCCTGCTCGACGGAGCGGTGACGGCCCGACAACACCTCGAACAGCGATCCGGCGACCGTGTGACAGTACTCCGGGAGCGACGACGGCGCAGCCCTGACGGCGTCGGTCCCCCACGGCGCTTCACAGACGATGAGGCCGTGGACGGTGACGCGGGGGTCATATCGTCGGAGAGCACTTCGGTAGGCGGTTGCTACGCTGGCCGCTTCGGCGGCCGTCTCGCGGTCCGGGAACTGCATGCCCGACACCGGGAACGGCGGCGTGCCCGTCCGGGCACTCACGATGCGGTACGGCCCGACAGCGACACTGAGTGCCGAGAGTCTGTCACGGATGTCTGCGAGTGTTCGTCCAACCATTGTTACAGTGTCTGAGGCGGAGTCAGTTCGGAACCCGATGCACTGCTGACGGTGCACCCAGCCGATATCCATGCATCGACAGCGCCGATTGCTGCTTGCTCGGTTCCAGCCACGGCGACACAGCCACAGAGCCGCCCGACCGGGGCCACGTCACCCCGTTCTCGCAGCCCGCTCGGGTTCTCGTTGGTGGGTCGGGTTGCTCCGTTCATGGTTTCTTACAGATCTCCGGCGACGATATCGGCGACGCGCTGGCGGTCGAATAGGTCTCGCTCCACGTCGTACACCTGTGACGCCGCCCGTTCCGTGAGGACCAGGTTCGTTATCGGCCCTTGGTACAGCGAGCCGCCGCGATACACGTTTCCGTTCTGTACCGCCGTCAGTTCGCTTCCAGTCGGGTCCGCTTCCAAGGAGCGAACGACTGTGTCTTCGAACTCCGATCTCGTTTTATCCTCCTGTCCCCGCAGGAGCAGGTACTCCGGATCGATATCCAGCAGGGTCTCGAAATCGACCTCGCTTCGGTCGGAGTGGAAGTCCCTGACATCAGTTTTTGCGAAGGCGTCGCGCACGCCCAGGTCACGCCACTGCCTGAAACTGGTCCCGTCCTCCATGAGGTATGGCGAGAAGCTGGTGGGCTCGTCGCTGCCGGCCCACATGATAGCTACTTCCGGCCGCTCGGACTCCGAGTCCGGCACGATGTCCTCAAGGCTCGTCTGGAACTCCTCGTGGAGGGCCTGAAACGCGTCAAACCGGTCGGTCCGCTGGAACGCTTGGGACAGTTTCTCAAAGGCTTCATACAGCGTGTAGTAGGTGTAGTCGTGCCACTCGTAGCCGGTCGAGAAGATGCTGTTCCCGAAGAACGGTGCGATCCGGGTCTCGATTTCGTCGATATCGGACTGGTCCCAGGACCCGCGGCTCAGCAGGAAGTTCGGGTCCATGACGTGGATGTCGGCGTCCATTTCGTAGAACTGCTCCTTGCCGACGCCGCTGTCGCCCCACAGCTCCCGGATCGAACTCCCGTCGACGCTGACGCCCGGGATCTCGTCGTAGTACCGGGTATGATACCGCGACGGCAGCCAGACTCCTTCCGGTGCATCGAGGCCAAGGGCAATCCCCATATCGGCCCAACTCCCGTTGTTCGCGACCCAAACCTCAGGTACTGACTCGAAAGTGACCTCGCCGACTGGCTCCATCGAGACGGAGTAGCTCGAATCCGTCGACGTCGTGGCCGTCGTGCCAGATTCCGTCGTATCATTAGTTCCCCCGCTACCACCGTTGTCAGCCTCGGACTGACCCGAACAGCCGGCAACGGCTCCTGCCAGCCCGACGCCGGTCGCAACGATATACTCTCGTCGGTCCATACCGTTTTAGGCTTGCCTAATACAGTTAAATCTTCCCATATTTAGGTGGGCCAAAAACGACATGAACCGACAAACGGCACCACAGCCCCCGACATTGAGAATCCACACAAAGTATATCCGTGTGTGCTAACCACACACGAAATATGCAGGAGGCCTGGCTCCAACTCCAATGTCCGGCGTGTTCAGTTGCCTGGGAAGAGCAAGTGACCGACCTCCCGGCCCCAGAGTCACAGTTCGTCTGTGACGACTGCGGGACCGAACGGTCACTGTCGGAGTTCATGCGGACCACCCGCGACCTCGAAGTACTGCAGGAGTTTACCGAATCTTAGTACCGCGCTCGCGCCGCCGCCTTCCACTCGTCGCCCCGTTCGACGTTGTTCGGGGGGCGGCGTTTCCCAACACTCGCCAGCCGTCCGGCCAGCGTCCACTCGTCGACGTACTCGACCGTGGGACGCTGTGCTGTCGCCTCAGCGGCCCGCTGGCGGTCGGTCACGTGGGCACTGACCGCGGCGGTGATAGCTGCCGCCTCAGCCCGTGACGCGTCAACCGGTATCGACAGCGATAGGTCCTCGGCTTCTGCGCCGTCAGCGGCGGGCGCTGTCTCCGCGTTCGGCTGTGATGCGTCGCGCGTCGCCATCTTACAGTGGGATGTTGCCGTGGTCTTTTGGCGGGGTGTCCTCGCGCTTGCGCTGCAGGAGGTCGAGGTCCTGGATGAGGCGCTTGCGCGTCGCTTTCGGTTCAATGACGTCGTCGAGGTAGCCTCGTTTCGCCGGCCCGTACGGATTGGCGAACTCGTCGCGGAACTCGTCCATCAGCTCCTGGCGCTTGGCGTCCGGGTCGTCGGCGTCCGCGATCTCGTTCCGATAGAGGATGTTGACCGCGCCTCGCGGACCGAGCACCGCCATCTCCGAACCGGGCCAGGCGTAGTTCACGTCGCTGCCGAGGAACTTCGAGGACATGACGATGTACGCCCCGCCGTAGGCTTTCCGCACGACCACCGACAGCAGCGGCACTGTCGCCTCGGCGTAGGCGTAAATTAGCTTTGCGCCCCGCCGGATGATACCGTTGTGCTCCTGGTCCGTGCCGGGCATGAACCCGGGCACGTCGACGAGCGTGAGGATAGGGATATTGAACGAATCGCAAAAGCGGACGAATCGGGCCGCTTTCTCCGCCGCGTCGATGTCCAACGTCCCCGCGCTCACGCGTGGCTGGTTGGCGACAACGCCGACTGACTGGCCGTCCATCCGGGAGAACCCGATGACGACGTTGCGCGCCCAGTTGCCGTGGACCTCGAAGAAGGAGTCCTCGTCGACGATGGCGTCGATGACCTTCGTCATGTCGTAGGGCTTGCGCGGGGCCGACGGGACGATGTCGGTCACACCGGGGATTTCCCTGTCGGGGTCGTCCCACGGCTGGACCCGCGGCGGGTCCTCCATGTTGTTCGCCGGCAGGTACGACAGGAGGCGACGGATGTTTTCCAGGGCTTCCTCCTCTGAAGGGTACGAGAAATGGGCGACGCCGGATTTGGTAGAGTGGGAGCCCGCACCGCCGAGTTCCTCCTTGGACACCTGTTCCCCGGTCACCGTCTCGATGACGTCCGGGCCGGTGATGAACATGTGGCTGGTGTCCTGCACCATGAAGGTGAAGTCAGTCAGCGCCGGACTGTAGGTCGCGCCGCCGGCACACGGCCCCATAATCGCGGATATCTGCGGGATGAGGCCGCTGGCCTTCGTGTTGCGCTCGAATATCTTGGCGAAGCCGACCAGCGAGTCGACGCCCTCCTGGATGCGTGCGCCGCCGGAGTCGTTGAGTCCGATGACCGGGACGCCGTTTTCGATGGCCCGGTCCATCACCTTGCAGATCTTGTCGGCGACGACCTCGCCGACCGAGCCGCCGAGCACGGTGAAGTCGTGGGCGAACAGAAAGACCTTCCGCCCGTCGACCTCGCCGTAGCCAGTGACGACCGCGTCGCCGGCGAATCGCTTCTCCTCCATGCCGAAGTTCGTCGACCGGTGCTCGACGAACGGATCGACCTCGTTGAACGTGCCGTCGTCGACGAGGAAGTCGATACGCTCGCGGGCGGTCATCTTGCCCTTCTCGTGTTGGGCTTCGATACGGGCCTCGCCGCCGCCGAGCTCGGCCTCGGCTCGTTTCTGTCGCAACTCCTCGACCGCGTCGTCGGGCGCGGTCTCGTCTTCTGGTTCTTCCTGTTGACTCATGTTACCACTCCATCCCGCCGTTGACACCAAGTACCTGTCCTGTCATGTAACTCGATTCCTCGCTGGCGACGAACCTGACGATGCCGGCGATGTCCTCGACGCGTGCGAACCGGTCGAGTGGAATCTCGCGCAGAATCTTCTCCTGAACGCGTTCGGGCACCTCCTCTAGCATGTCGGTCTTGACAAAGCCCGGTGCGACGCAGTTCGCGGTCGATCCCGTGTGTGCCAGTTCGAGCGCGAGCGTCCGCGTAAACCCGAACAGTCCGGATTTCGTCGTCGCGTAGTTAGCCTGTCCGATGTTGCCCTGTTGGCCGACGACGCTAGAGATATTTATCAGCCGGCCGTGGTCCGCGTCGCAAATATCCTCATAGAAGGCCTTCGTCCCGTTGAACACGCCGCCCAGATTGACATCGATAACCGTCTCCCAGTCTTCGCGAGTCATGTTCTCGAACTTCTTGTCGATGGTGATCCCGGCGTTGTTGACGAGTACGTCTGTGGGACCGAACTCGTCGGCCACTTTCTCACGCATCGCCCGGACCTCATCGAGTTTCGCCACGTCGGCCTGCGCCGCGATAGCAGTGCCGCCGCTCTCGCGGATGTCCTCGACGACGGCACGGGCTTCCGCCTCCGAGGAACGGTAGTTAACGACGACGTTGGCCCCGTGAGCACCGAGGTCTTTGGCGATTCCGCGGCCGATACCGCGCGAGGACCCGGTGACGACACAGGTTTGATTGTCCAGGTTCATTTGTGGTTGAGGGTTGCCCTGTTGCTTCGTACGCTCATCACCTAATCTGGCAAAGCACAGCCAAATAATGGTTCTCCTAATACAACATTAAACGGCAGATTTGAAATATAATGATGTTTCGGTTTCAGTATTTATGACGGATAGAAAACAGACTCACGAAGGCAACAAATCGAGAACGCCAAATCTTTTAGGATGGCCTAAAGAGGTAGGGCCAGTACATGACAGCCGACATCTGCGTGATGGTGCCGACGATCCGAAACCACGAATGCATGCGTTCGTACTTCGAGAACGCCCGGGAACACGGGTTCGACCTTGACCGGTTGTTTGTCGTGCTCATCACCGAGGACTTCTGTGACACCGACGCGATGGAACAGATGCTCAACGAGGAGGGCGTCGACGGGGCCGTCTACGACGGGACCGCCCGCGAGGCGTGGTTCGAGACCCACGGCGCGAGCGAGTATTCGCACCTCATCCCCGAAGCGAGCCACGCCCAGACGTCGTTTGGCCTCCTCTACATGTGGGCCAACGACTACGAGTACGGCGTGTTCATCGACGACGACACGCTGCCACACGAGGACGCGGACTTCTTCGGCACCCACATGTCGAACCTGGCCTTCGAGGGCGAGATCGAGACGGTCAGTTCCGACGAGCAGTGGGTCAACGTCCTCTACCAGAACGAGGACGAGCACGGCCTCTACCCGCGTGGTTACCCCTACGCCGCGATGGACGAGACGGTTTCGACGGAAGCGACTCAGGTTGACGACGTGGTCGCCTCGCAGGGCCTCTGGACGAACGTGCCGGACCTCGACGCCGTTCGCATCCTGATGGACGGCGATCTCCAGGGTCAGGCCCAGACCCGTACTAGCGGGGAGGACTTCGGCGATGACTTCGTCGCCGCGGAGGGCCAGTACCTCACCGTCTGCTCGATGAACCTCGCCTTCCGCCGCGAAGTCATCCCGGCGTTCTACCAGCTCCCGATGGACGACAACGAGTGGGACGTCGGCCGCTTCGACGACATCTGGTCGGGCGTGTTCCTCAAGCGAGCCTGTGGCGTGCTGGGCAAACAGATCTACAACGGCGATCCGCTGTGTGAGCACAACAAAGCGCCCCGCTCGACGTTCTCGGACCTCACCAACGAGGTCCATGGGCTCGAACTCAACGAGCACGTCTGGGAAATCGTCGACGAGGCCGGCGCGGACGCCGACTCCTACGCCGAAGTGTTCGACGCAATTGCGACAGCGATGGCCGACGGCGATTTCAGCGACTGGGAAAACGGTGCCTTCCTTAACTACTGCGGCGAGTTCATGCTCGACTGGCTGGGATGTCTCGACGAACTGGAAGCCGCCGCGACGGAACAGGTCCCCGCAACCGCCGACGACTAGAAAGGCCTAAGTTGTTTAGGCAACCCTAAATCAAACAATGAGTGATTCTAACGACACGGCAGGACGTAACGTGACGCAGTCTCGACGTCGCTTCCTTGCTCTCGGCGGCACGACTGCCGCGACAGCAATCGCCGGCTGTTCCGGCATTCTTAGTGGTGGCGATGGCGGTGACGGGGGAAGCGACGGTGGAACTGATACCGGAGTCGGGCAGATTTCCCTTTCGGACTTCCGCGGTTCCGGCCCACTGGTGGAACAGCGGGACGCCCCCGGCGGCACCTCCATCGAGGAGCTGCCGGACCTCAGCGGCGAACTGACGCTGTATCTCGGAGGTGGCGAGGGTGGACTGTATCTCGACCTCATCAACCTGCTCGGACAGCTCTATCCGGACTTCACGGCGAACCACCGGCTCGAAGCCTCCAGCGACCTCGCGAACACGATTATCGAGGAAAACGAAGCGGGCGCGAGCCCCGCCGACGTGTTCATGTCCATCGACGCCGGTTCGCTCGGTGCCGTGGCCAACGCCGGTGCGACCGCGAGCCTCCCCGAAGAGGCCCTTTCGACGGTCCCCGAAGCCTACCAGGACAGCGAGGGCCGCTGGGTTGGCATCGCCGGTCGCGCCCGGGCGATCCCGTACAACACGAACCAGATCTCCGAATCCGACATCCCGTCGACGGTCCAGGAGTTCCCCGAGACGGCTGCGCTGGAAAACAGCATGGGCTGGGCACCGAGCTACGGCGCGTTCCAGTCCTTTGTCACCGCGATGCGGCTCATCCGCGGCGACGACGAGACGATGTCGTGGCTCCAGGCGATGCAGGACCACGGTATCACCACCTACGACGACGAGTTCCGCGTCTCCAATTCCTGTGCTGACGGGGAACTGGCCGCCGGCTTCGCTAACCACTACTAC
>Ga0207733_100510_pt1 | contig 22246 bp, 23 predicted proteins | sample A23P3SouthBayCA_FD_187735 | JGI IMG/M metagenome (GOLD analysis project Ga0207733, IMG submission 187735) | Aerobic enrichment media microbial communities from Eden Landing Ponds, California, USA - A23 P3 (SPAdes) | ecosystem: Environmental > Aquatic > Marine > Unclassified | place: Emeryville... | reverse complement strand
GGCGCGCTCGCGCATCGCGCCGTCGAGCCGCTCGCGGGCGGCCGCGGCCGTCTCACCCGACAACACGGTCACGTCGTCGACCTCGAGCTGTCTGGAGCCGTCGTGGGTCTCGATGGATCCGGAGATGCGGACGATATCGCCCATCTCGACGGCGGGGTACGCGCGGACCCCCGCCTCCTCGAAGGCGGCCGCGGAGAGCACGCCGGACTCGTCGGCGACGTGGAAGATCGTCGGCCCGCCCGTCTGTTTGATCTGGGTGATCTCCCCCTCGACGGTCACGCTGTCGCCGACCGTGGCGTCGCCGATCGTCGTGATCTCCGGCTCGTGTTCGACCGCGAGCACGTTCGCGTCGGCGAGGTCGACGGCTGCGAGGTCGAACGACACGTCTCCGTTCTCCTTCAGTTCCTCGAGCACGACGACCAGTTCGTCCCCGACGGCGAACGTCTCGCCGTCGACGTTCGACTCGTGGAGCAGGCCGGACACGTTCTCGGAGACGTCGACGAAGACGCCGTAGTCGACGACGCCGTTGACCTCCGCGCGGTAGCGTGCGCCGACGTCCACGTCGGAGAGCGTGCAGGCTGGATCGAGATCGTAAACCACGGGTCGGGAATCCCCCTCCCCGTTCTCGCCGGGGTCTCCGGCGGCGGAATCACTCATACTGAACGGTGGGTGGCGGCGGGTGTTAAGGGTTGTAGTATCGCTCCGGCGACGAACGACCGGGGAGCGGTCGGCCGGGAGGAGTCCGGGAAGCGGGGGTATCGACACCCTTAGTTGGCGTCCAACCCGTGTTCCAGTAATGCGACTGTTCCGGTCGAGCGAGCTGCTCGGCATCGCGGCGGACACACTCCGGTTCGCGTTGGAGGCCTCCCGGGACACTCACCCGAACGAGTACATGGGCTTTCTCCGGGCGACGGACGCGCGCGACCTCGGCCTCGACCGGAGCGGGCAGGTGATCACCGACGTGCTCGTGATTCCCGGCACCACCTCGACGCCGGAGTCGGCGACCGTCCGCGAACAGATGAAGCCGAACTCCTCGCGAGCGGTCGGATCGGTCCACTCACACCCGAACGGCGTTCTCCGTCCCTCCGACGCCGATCTGGCGACGTTCCACGCGGGGCAGGCACACATCATCATCGGGGCACCCTACGAGCGCGACTGCTGGCGGACGTTCGACTCCGACGGCGACCCCCGGGATCTCGACGTGATCGACGTGGCGCTGCCGGAGGACGAGGCGTTCTTCGACTTCGACCAGACCGACATCGACGCGGAGCTGTACGATGAGTGAGGGAACCGACGGGAGTCGGGGCGAACGCGGGAGCGACGCTGACTCCCCGCGGATCGCGCTCGCACAGGGGACCTTCGACATCCTCCACCCCGGCCACCTCCACTACCTCGAGGACGCGGCCGCACGCGGCGACGAGCTCCACGTCATCGTGGCCCGCCGGAACAACGTCACTCACAAGTCGAAGCCCGTGTGTCCCGACCGACAGCGTCGGGACATGATCGACGCGCTCGAGATCGTCGACGAGGCGCACCTCGGCCATCCGGAGGACCTGTTCGTTCCGGTTCGCGAGATCGGCCCGGACGTGATCGTCCTCGGGTTCGACCAGCACCACGACGAGTCGGCGCTCGCTGACGCGCTCGCCGCCGAGGGCATCGACGCCGAGGTGACGCGCGCGACCGGACGGGAACCCCGCTACGATGGCGAACTCCTCTCGACGGGCGACATCGTCGACAGGCTGATCCGCGAGCGCGGACGGCGTTCGCACTCGGGGGCGGAGTAGTCCGCCTGCTTCAGGCGTCCGCGAGCGTCGCCTGCCAGAGGTACAGCGGCGCGGTGCCGACCGCGAGGGCACCGACCCCGGCGCCGGCGAGCCCCAGAATTCGCAGCGTCGGCGCTCCCGACAGCGACGCGCGGAACACGGCCGGGGTGCCCGCCGCGAGCAGGAGCGCGCCCGCGGCCCACAGGCCGAACGCCTGTCGGGTGACCGCGGCGTCGACGCCGTCCTCGAGGCGGACATAGACGGCGACGAGGCCGATCCCCGCCGCGAGCGCGATGCCGGCGCCGACGAACGCGAGCACGACGGTGAGCAGTTGGAACGCCGGAAGCTGCGCGATCGGGTCGACAGCGGCCGCCTCGACGGCGACGAGAGCGGGGGCGGACACGGGAACTACAGCCGGTCGTAGCGCTGGAGTCCGTGCCAGATGGCGTCGACCATCCGCGATTCGCCGTCCCCGTCGCGTCCGGCGGCACCCCGGTCGCCCGCCGCCGCCTCCTCCCACCCCCGTGCGAGGGCGTCCTCGATGACCGTCAGCGGGTGGTTCTCGAAGTTGTTCATGCCACGGAAGTCCTCGAGCGCCGCCCGTTCCTCCTCCCCGAACGAGGCGTCGGGCTCCGCGTCGAGGAACCCCAAGTCCGCGAGCGTCGCTGAGACCGCCAGCGCCGCATCCCCGGACAGCTCGGCGGGGTCGTCGGGCTCCTCGCGGGCGAGCAGCGTCACGTCGTACAGCTTGAACACCCGCTCCAGTTCGTCGATGGGACGCTCGTGGTCGTCGACGCGAACGTCGACCCAGCGGTCGTTGCGCCCGTCGTACCCCCCTTCGGGCTTGGCGACGTACAGCGCGGCCGACTGCTCGCCGCGGGAGTCGCCGCCGGCGTCGTTACCGGCGTGCAGCGCCGAAATGAGCCGGTCCGGGAGTCCCCCTTCGGTCGCCTCGAAGGCCTCCGCCATCGCGTCGAGCGTCGCCTCGTTCTCGAGGATGTTCCCCTGCACCGTGTAGTGCTCGCCCTGACGGTCGCCGGCGACATCGAAACACTCGTCGCCGGTGAACGCCGCCGGCTCGCCGTCGAGTCCGACGGCCCCGATCTGCCGCTGTGGGGCCTCGTCGTCGGCGTCGGTGAGCGCCTCGATCGCCTCGGCGGCTGTGTGCCCTCCGCGGAGGAGATCGAGCCCGTCCGGGCCGTACGCGACGTTTGCGAAGCTCTGCGTGGCGATCGCGCCGGCGTCGGCGGAGACGAACGGGACGACGGCCCCGACGGAGACGAACTTCGACTGGACCGCGACCCCGACCGCGTCCGTCCCGGGATCACGCGCGGCGATGGAGAAGGTCATTCGGTGACACGTCCGGCGGCGGCGGCAAAAGCGTGCCGGGGTACGCTCCGGACCGGCATCGGGGTGGACCCGGAGCCGAGACCGAGACGAAGGCAGTCGAGGGCGGGTTCCGGCCGTGAACCCGGAGACCGGTCGCCTACGACACGTGCTCGATGAGTTCGACGATGGTGTCGGTGGGGTCGACGAGGAACGCGATCCGGAGGTCGCCGAAGCGCTCGGGGCCCATCAGCCAGTCGACGCCGGCGTCAGCGGCGTCGATCGCCTCGCGGGCGGCGTCGACGTCGTCGACGACGAACCCGAAGTGAAGCAGGCCGTTCGGCATCGACTCCACGTCGCCGGTCGCCTCGTACGGCGCCCGGTCGAAGACGTACACACGCTTGTCGGCCACCTCGAGGGCGACGTGTTCGACCGCGGTCGCGCCCTCGCCGTCGTCCGCGTGGCCCCGCTCGATGACGGTCCCGTCGAACGCCGCCTCGTAGAACGCCGCCGTCGCGTCGACGTCGTCGGCCTTCAGCGCCACGTGGAAGAACGAGTTCGGTATCACGGACCCTGCATCGCCCTCCGAAACCAAGGTGTTTCCGGCGAGCCAAGGGTGTTCCCGGTGCCGGCGACGACAGCCCAACCCAGTCGCTACGACGGTAGGGGACGTCGCCGCGGCGACGAGGTGTTTTTCCCCGTACCGCCGGTACGGACGGGCATGGACGTCCGGGGCGAACGCGAGTGCAAGGAGTGCGGGACCCGCTGGTCGTACTTCGAGACGGGGAACATCGCGTGTCCGGACTGCGGAAGTCTCCGGAGCGTTGGGACCGGCGAGCGACGGAAACACACCGACGCACCCGCCGAGTTGGATCTCACGTCCGTACTGGTGCGGCTCGACAACGCCGCGCTGGCGGACCTCGTCGACGAGATCAAATCCGAGTGCCGGGCGTACCTCCGCAAGCGAGGGTTCATCCGCGGCGGCGACCTCGCGCCGCTCGACGACGCCTATCTCGCGGCCGCCGAGTTACGCCACGCAGCGGACGTGTACGGGCGGATCGCCGGTCCCGGCGGCGGGCGGGCGACCGCGACGATGGGCGAGCGCGGGCCCGAGGGAATCTCTCCCGGCGTCACCGACGACGAGGAGTGGTACGTCACTGCCCTCCTGCGCGCGACCGACACGGGCGAGCGGCCGAGCACGAGCGAGGTGCCGCCGCGGATGCACGAGGCGCGCGGGCTCGCCGCCGCCGAGGCCGTACTGGAGTACCGCACGGACGTAGCGAGGTACCTCGAGGACCACCCGGATCCGGAGGCGAGCAGGACGCTCGGCGCCGTCCGTGACCGGGCGAAGCGGATCGACGCGCTGGAGGGCGACGTCGCTCCCGCTGAGGCGGACGCGCTCGTCGACGCGGCCGTCGAGCTGGGTCGGTACCTCATCGCCGATGACATGGAGGCGCTGGCGAGCGCGCGGAAGCGGCTCGACGACACCGAGTGAGGCCGCACCGCGGGACCGACCGCTCGCCTCACCCGCCGCTCCGCTCGAACCCCTCGCGAAGCGCCGCGGCCGTGTCCGCCAGTACCTCGCGGGCCGCACTCACCCCGAGATCGCCGAGCATCCCGGCGACGCCGTGGATCAACGACGGGTAGTGGAGGTGGTCGACGGGAACGCCGGCGTCCGCGAGCGCCTCCGCGTAGGCGACGCCCTCGTCGCGCAGCGGGTCGAATCCGCAGGTGATGACCGTCGCTGACGGGATATCGGCGTGGCTGCACGAGGCCAACGGACACGCGTACGGGTTCGCGAGCTCGAGGTCGCTCCGCCAGTAGTGTCGCCGGAAGTAGTCGATGTCCGCCCGTTCGAGGTAGTAGCCCTCGCCGTTCTCCTCGTAGGACGGCCAGTCGCGGGACGGGTCCACGACCGGGTAGAGGAGCGTCTGGTGGTCGATGGCCGGGCCGCCCGTCTCGCGGGCGTGCAGGGCGACCGCCGCCGCGAGGTTGCCGCCCGCGCTGTCGCCGCCGACGGCGAGTCGACCGTCCCCGTCCACCGCCTCGGGGTGGTCAGCGACCCACTCGGTCGCCGCGATCGCGTCCTCCAGCCCCGCGGGGAACGGGTGTTCCGGAGCGAGCCGGTAGCCGGCCGAGACGACGACGCAGTTCGCCTCGTCCGCGAGCACCCGGCAGATCCCGTCGGCCGTATCGAGCGAGCCGATCACCCAGCCGCCGCCGTGGAGGTAGACGAGCACCGGGAACGGTCCCTCGCCCTCGGGCGTGTACACCCTGACCGGCACCGCGGGTCCGTCGTCGTCCCCCGGGACGGTGCGGTCCGTGACCGTCGCCGGATCCGGCACGTCCGTCGGCTCGCCGCGCCAGTCGGAGAAGAACTCGCGGGCCTCTCGCGGGGGGAGGTCGTGCAGGTCCGGCACGTCGGCGTCGTCCATCGTCTCCAACAACTCCCTCGCCTCGGGGTCGAGGTCCGCGGCTCGGTCCATGCGGAACGGTACCGAGCGGCGAAGAATAAATCGGTTGCCGGGGACAGACGACGGCGGAGAAACCGAGGTCGCTGCGGCGCCCCGTTCAGGGAAGCTCGATCTCGACGCCGTGCTGTTCGCCGGCGGCCTTCACCGTGTTGTACAGCAGCATCGCGCGCGTCATCGGGCCGACACCGCCGGGGACGGGCGTGATCGCGCCCGCCGTCTCCCGCACCTCTTCGTAGTCCACGTCGCCGACGAGCGTCGACTCGCCGTCGCGCTCGACGCGGTTGATCCCCACGTCGATGACGGTCGCGCCCTCGCCCACCATGTCGGCGGTGATGAACTCCGGGATGCCGGCGGCGGCGACGACGATGTCGGCGCGCCGGGTGTGGCTGGCGAGGTCGTCGGTCCGGGAGTGACACACCGTGGTCGTCGCGTTGCCGCCCTCGCCGCGACCGAACAGGAGGTTCGCCATCGGCTTGCCCACGATGTCCGAGCGGCCGACGACGACCGCCTCCTTCCCCTCGGGGTCCACGTCCGCCGACGCGAGCAGGCGCTGGATGCCGTGGGGCGTGCAGGGCTTGAACCGGGGGTTGCCCGCGACGAGTCGGCCGACGTTCTCGGGGTGGAAGCCGTCCACGTCCTTCGCGGGGTCGACCGAGCGGAGGACGCGTCGGGTGTCGACGTGGTCGACGACGGGCATCTGGACGAGGATCCCGTGGACCTCGTCGTCGGCGTTCAGCTCGTCGATCGTGTCGTACAGTTCCGCCGCGGGTGCGTCGTTGTCCACGTCGACGTGGACGCCCCGCATCCCGACCTCCTCGCAGTCGTTCTGCTTCATCGAGACGTACGTCTCGCTGGCGGGGTCGTCGCTCATCAGCACGGTCGCGAGCGCGGGGTCGACGCCCTCGGCCTGCAGCGTCTCCACGCAGTCGGCGACGCCCGCTCGGATCTCGGCTGCGACGGCGTTCCCGTCGATATCGGCCATGGTCGATGGGGCGGCGGCGATGCGTAAGAATCCTCGGGTTCGTGCATACCAACCGCTTCTTTCAGACGAGAATATGCATAGATGTGGTGTTCGACACGGGCGACGCACCCGCCCGTCGGCCTACTCGTACAGCGGGTTCGCGTCGGTCAACTCGTCGACGCGCTCGCGGACCTCGGCGATCACCGACTCGTCCTCGACGTTGTCGACGACGCGGTGGATGAGGTCGCCGACCTCGCGGCAGTCCGCCTCGTCGAAGCCGCGGGTGGTGAGCGCGGGCGTCCCGGCGCGGATGCCCGAGGGGTCGAACGGCGAGCGCGTCTCGCCGGGCACCGTGTTCGCGTTGAGGACGATGCCGGCGTCGGCGAGCGCCTCCTCGGCGTCGCCGCCGGAGGTGTCGGGGTGGGACTCACGCAGGTCGACGAGCACGAGGTGGGTGTCGGTGCCGCCGGAGACGACCTCCAGCCCGTTGTCCGCGAACGACTCCGCCAGCGCCTCCGCGTTGTCGACGACCTGCTGTGCGTACCCCTCGAACTCGGGCTCCAGCGCCTCGCCGAAGCCGACGGCCTTGCCCGCGATGTTGTGCATCAGGGGGCCGCCCTGCCCGCCGGGGAACACCGCCGCGTCGACGGCGTCGGCGTGCTCCTCGTCGCACATGACGATCCCGCCGCGGCCCGCCCGGATCGTCTTGTGGGTGGAGCCGGTGACGAAGTCGGCGACGCCGACCGGCGAGTCGTGGACGCCCGCGGCGACGAGCCCCGTGATGTGGGCGATGTCCGCGAGGTGATGGGCGTCGGCGTCGTCCGCGACCGCCTGGATGCGCTCCCACTCGACCTCCCGGGGGTACGCCGAGTAGCCGGAGACGATGATGTCCGGGTCGAACTCCGCGGCCTGCGCCTCGAGCGCCTCGTAGTCGATGTAGCCCGTCTCGGGGTCGACGCCGTACTGCTCGACCTCGAACAGCTGGCCGGTGAAGTTCGCGGGGTGGCCGTGGCTGAGGTGGCCGCCGTGTTCGAGCTCCAGCGAGAGGATCTTGTCGCCCGGCTCCAGCGTCGCGAGGTAGACGGCCATGTTCGCCTGTGTGCCCGAGTGAGGCTGGACGTTGACGTGTTCGGCGCCCCACAGCTCCGTGGCGCGCTCGATGGCGAGCTCCTCGACGTCGTCGGCGAACTCACAGCCCGCGTAGTAGCGCTTGCCGGGGTACCCCTCGGCGTACTTGTTCGTGAGGGCGCTTCCCTGCGCCTCCAACACGGCCTCGGAGACGTGGTTCTCGGAGGCGATCATCGCCAGCGTGTCCTGCTGTCGGCGAACCTCGCCCTCGAGGGCGTCCGCGACGGCCGGATCGGTCTCGCGTACCTCGGGATACTCCATACCGAAGGTCGGGGGAGCGTCGACAAAAAGCCATGCGTACTCGCGCGCGACCGGGCGATACCGATAAATGGGGCCGACCCACACGTTCGTCCAGTCGAATGCAGGTCGAACGGACCGAGGACGGGTTCCGGGCGGTCGACGCCGCCAAGCAGTCCCTCGACGTTCGGGTGGGCGGGTGGAGCGACCGCGCCGGTGCGTCGATCCCGTCGCTCGAGTCGGCCATCGACGCGCTCGGTCGTCGGGACACCTGGGACCCGGACGCGACGGTATCGGGGTCGGTCGAGTCTCTCGGGTTTCCGCCGGTGTACGCGCCGATACACGACGTCGACACCGGCGAGGTGTACGACCTCGGGAGCGGCACCGGTCCGCTGTCGATCCCCGAGGGGTCGTACGCGCTCTACGTCGAGAGCCGGATCGACGCGTACGTCCGCTTCGACGGGGCGGCGACGATCGAGAAGCCCCGGTACGAGCGGCTTCGGGTTCGGTTCCCGGAGACGACTCCCGTCGAGATCGGCTTCGGCGGGGGCGTTCACGACGAGCCGGAGACGGTGACGGTGCCGAGGACGCCCGGGGGAGTCGCGACGGCGCTCTCGACGTTCCCGGCCGGACACCGCACCACGACCGCAGACCGCTCGTTCGCCAGCATGCGCGGACTGCCGCCGCGGATCGCGTTCGGGGAGTCCGTCTCGATCCCCGAGTCGCTTCGGGAGTCGCGCGACGACGCCGACGTGTGCGTCGTCGTGCCCCCGGATCTCGGGTACCTGTTCGTCGTCTCGCCGTTGGCCCACTACGTGGGCGCCGAGGTCGCTGTCGAGCCGGGGAGTCGACCCCGCCTCGAGACGCCCGGGGGGACCCGCTCGCTCCCGGAGCTCCCGGAGTTTCAGGACGCGGTCGCCTCGCTGCTCGAGCGGACGTTCCACCTCGACTGCGTCGTCAGGGAGGCCGGCCCGTACGGCTCGGACCTGTCCGTCGGGACGGTGTCCTCGGAGGTCGGGCTCGACTCGGAGTCGCTGTACGCCGCCTCGCCCGGGGAACGGCTCGACGCGTACCTCGCGGCCCCGTTCGAGTCGGTCCGCGATCGCTTCCCGAAGTGGCACCTGTCGATGTCGATCGACCCCCGGTACGATCACGTGCCGACGCTGTCGCACCTTCTGGGGAACGTCCCGCACGTCCGGGTCGCGGAGTCGACCGCGCTGCCGGAGTCCGAGTGGCTCGACACCTCGCTTGCCGACTTCTACCGGCGTGAGACGGGGGAGGTGGCGTCCGTCGACCCCGTCCGACCGTCGCTGGGGCCGGGACGGACCCACGGCTGGCTCGCCGACGGCGTGCCGATAGACGCGTTCAAGACGGTCCCGGAGGCGTACGAGAACCGGGAGCGATACCTCGACGCCGAGGGGGAGCCGATCTCGATCGTCGCGATCCTGAACGACGGGGACATGCGCGAGGAGCACGAGACCGTCGCCACCCACTACCGCGAGGGCGCGGAGGCGCTCGGCCTCGAGGTGTCGGTCCGGGAGCACCTCACCGTCGACGAACTCGCCTCGACGTTCGAGTCGCGCACCGACCTCGTGCACTACATCGGCCACTGCGAGCGGGACGGCCTCCGGTGTGCCGACGGCTACCTCTCGGCGTCGTCGATCTCGGAATCGAACGCTCAGACGTTCTTCCTGAACGCCTGCGGCTCCTTCCACGAGGGGGTCGAGCTGATCCGGAAGGGGAGCGTCGCGGGTGCGGTCACGTTCAGCGAGGTGCTCGACGGGCAGGCCGCGACGGTCGGGACGATGTTCGCCCGGCTGCTCGTCACTGGCTACTGCATGGAGCGGGCGCTCGGCAAGTCGCGGCGCCAGATCATGACCGGCAAGGACTACGCCGTCGTCGGCGACGGAACGCACGTTCTGACGAAGTCTGAGAACGTCGTCGGCACCGACGTTCACGTGACTCACAACGGATCGGACGGCTTCGACGTGACGGTGTCGATGGGTGCACCCTGGATGGCGGGCGGGTTCTTTCTACCGTATCTGCAGGAGGGCGACGAGACGCACCTCCTGGGCGAGCGCAGGGACTTCACGATCGACCGTCCGGCGCTGATCGAGTTCCTCTCGTACGCGGACGCCCCCGTGCTGTTCGACGGGGACCTCCGCTGGTCGAACGAACTGGCCGAGGACCTCCGGGAGCCGTAGCAGCCGTCGAACGCGGTCGTCAGGGACCCGACGACACGTCGCCGATGCTGGTCGGGTCAGTCGCGATCTCCGTGGCCGCGGCCCCGTCCGCGGCGAGGACCGACACGATGGCGACCGTCAGCACCGTCGCCACCGCGAGCCACAGGTGTCGGTTGTCGCTGAGCATCGGTGCCGATCCGAGCGTTCGCACACCGAGCGAACGAACCATATCGGATGATCTGTCGTGTGTGTTGTTAACATCCACGGTGAGTCGTGTTCAGTCTCTCGCGCCCGAATTCCCGGCGTAGAGTGCTTTATTCTCCCGAATTCCCGTTAGTATTAAATATTCAACCGCCCTCCATGTATGTACTCATGACCACGAACGTATTCGAACGATCGATGAACGAGGTCCTTCGGACCCTGTTCGATCGATCCGGGGGCGAACTCGTCATCGTCGACCCGAACGCGGCGGCGCTCGAGTCGCTCATCGACGCGGGATCCGACTACGAACACGACCTCCCGACGGTGAACGTGCTCGCGGACAGCCGCATGCTCAAGGACGTGATGGACGACTACCTCGTCGCCGGCGACGCGGCCGACCTGGTCGACGCCGGGTCGATGACGCTGCGCGAGCTGGACGGCGACGCCGACAACACGCTCGTGGCCGGCGAGGACGAGCTGTACGCCATCGTCTCGGCGGGCGAACACGTGGCCGCGCTCGCGGCCGACGACGAGTCGTTCGCCGCGGACGCCTACGAGACGTACCGCGATCAGTGGGCGGACGCGGAGCCGTTCACCCTCCGCACGCCGGCGCTGTCTCGCGTCCGCGAGACGCTCGACGAGGACATCGGGGAGGCCGTCCGAGCCGACTTCGACGCGGTGCTCAGCTCCCTCGAGACCGCCCGCGGCGACGGCGACGGTCTCGACGAGGTGACGATCTCGCTGCTCGTCGCCGCGAAGAACGACGTGCTCCTGTACGACATCAGCAAGTGGGGGGAAGACATCGGCATCGCCTCGAAGGCGACGTTCTCGCGTACGAAGACTCGGCTCGAGGACCTGGGGCTCATCGACACCGAGAAGGTGCCCATCGACGTGGGTCGTCCCCGCCTCCGCCTGAAGCTCGGCGACGACCGTCTTCGAGAGGCCTCCGGCGACGAGCTTGCGAGCGTCGCCCACCGGATGCTGAACTGAGCCGGGCGAGCGAGCGGGGCGACCGGGTCCCGAGCCGAACACGTCCGACGGATCCGACCCTATGGCGGGCGTATCCACCCGACCGGCCACCTTTTTGTTCGACTCACTCCACGGGCGGGCATGGACATCGCAATCGTCGGCCCCGACCCCGCCGCCGAGTCGATTCGGGGCGCCTTCGCCGACATCGAAGCGAACGTGATGGAGGTGGAGGCCGGCCTCCTGGACGGGTTCGACGTCGCCGTCGTCGTCGGCACGACCGGCGACGACGCGTTCCGCACCGCGACCCGGCTCGTCGACGACTGGGTCGCCGTCGAGGTCGGCGGCGTCGGCGGCCGCGCGGTCGAGGGGCTCGACGCCGCTGTCACCGTCTTCTCCGCCGAGACCGGCTGTTACGACTGCCTGCGCGACCGCGTTCGAGCCAACGTCCCCACGACGGACGCGACGGCGCAGGGGACCCGCAGCGCCGTCCGCTTCGCGGGGGCGCTGGCGGGGCGACGCGCCATCCAGCACCTCTCGGGCGCCGACGTGGCCGGCACCGTCACCGAGGTCGACGGCCCGGAACGGGCGTTCCTGCCGTCGCCCGGATGCGACTGCGGCGCCGTCCCGACGGGGTTCGAGCTTCGCGCACCCGAGGATCCGGTCGGCCTCGACGACGCCGTCGACCGGATGGACCGCGCGGTCGACGACCGCCTCGGGATCGTCACCGAGGTGGGAGAGCGCGAGTCGATGCCGGCGCCGTACTACATCGCGCGGACGACGGACACCGCCGCGTTCGCGGACACGCGCTGTGCGGAGTTCGCCGCCGGCGTCGCCGCAGACTGGGACGCCGCGTACGCGAAGGCGATCGGCGAGGCGCTGGAACGCTACTGCGCCGGCACGTACCGTGCGTCGTCGTTCCGCTCGGCGCCGACGGCGGGCGTCGTCGACGCCGTCCCGGTCGACCGGTTCGTCCGCCCCGCCGACGCCGGGACGCCCGAGTCGGACGACCACGTTCCGTGGGTGGCCGGGATCGATCTGGCGACCCGCGAGTCGGCGTCGCTCCCAGCGGAGTTCGTCGTGTTCCCGCCGCCCGAGGAGCGGTTCGCTCCGGCGATCACGACGGGGCTCGGGCTGGGGAACTCGACGGCCGAGGCGGTGCTGTCGGGGCTGTACGAGACCGTCGAGCGCGACGCGTCGATGCTGGCGTGGTACTCGACGTTCGAGCCGATGGGCCTCGACATCGACGACGAGGGGTTCGAAACGCTGCGCAAGCGGGCGCGGACCGAGGAGCTCTCCGTGACACCGCTGCTGCTCACGCAGGACGTGGACGTGCCCGTCGTCGGCGTCGCGGTCCACCGCGACGGCGAGACCGGGGAGTGGCCGCAGTTCGCGATGGGTTCGGCGGCGGACCTCGACGCCGCGGCCGCCGCCCGGAACGCGCTCGCGGAGGCGCTGCAGAACTGGATGGAACTGCGCGCGATGGGTCCAGAGCAGGCGAGCCGCGAGGAGGGCGCGATCGGCTCGTACGCCGACTTCCCCGACCGCGTCCGGGAGTTCGTCTCCCCGGACGTGACGGTCCCCGCCGCCGACGTGACCGCCGCCGACGTGACCGATCTGAACGGCGTCGGCGAGGTCGAGGCCGTCGTCGACCGCCTCGGCGACGCCGACCTCGACGCGTACGCCGCTCGCCTCACCACCCGCGACGTGGCCGTGCTCGGCTTCGAGGGCGTGCGCGTGCTCGTGCCCGAGGCGCAGCCGCTGTTCACCGGCGAGCCGTTCTTCGGCGACCGGCTGGAGGCCGTCTCGGCGTCGATGGGGTTCGAGCCCGAGCCGGATCGGGCGTACCACCCGTTCCCGTAGCGGGGGCGACTCCCCCCGCCGACCGAACCCGGAGCGTTCTTGGCCGCCACCCCACACCGTTCACCCACTCGAATGCCCCGGTTCGTCCACTACTCCGACATCGAGAACGTCTACGACGACCCCGAACGCGCGGGGCGCCTCGCGGGTCTGATCACAGAGCTCGACGGCCCCGACGCCGCCGTCGTCGGATCGGGCGACGACACCTCGCCGGGCGTCGCCGCGACGGTCTCGAAGGGGCGACAGGCGGTCGACTTCTTCCGGGCGGTCGACACCGACGTGGAGACGTTCGGCAACCACGACTTCGACTTCGGCACCGACGCGACCCGCGCGATCGTCGACGACTCCCCACAGACGTGGGTCTCGGCCAACGTCCGCGACGAGATCGGCGAGCCGTTCGGCGAGTCAGAGGGCGTCGTTCCGTGGACGGTCGAACGCGTCGGCGGCGCGCGCGTCGGCTTCCTCGGCGTCACCGATCCGAACACGGACTCGCTGAACCCGGCGGCCGCGAACATGACGTTCACCGACCCGTACGAGGCCGCCCGCGACGCCGTCGCCGCGCTGCGCGAGGAGGGCGTCGACTACCTCGTCGCGGTCTCGCACCTCGGCGGCGGCGACGACGAACTCGCCCGCGTCGACGGGATCGACCTGGTCCTCGGCGGCCACATCCACAGCGAGCGCGCCGAGGACGTCGACGGAGTGCTGTGCACCCGGCCGGGGGTCAACGGCGAGACCGTGTTGGAGGTGACCCTCGACGAGGACGGCGCGGGCGTCACCCGACACAGTCCCGAGGGCGCACCCGTCGACGAACACCTCGCGGACGGACTGCGCGAGCGTATCGCCGCCGCGGGTCTCGACGAGCCCGTCGGCACCGTCGAGGAGCCGATCGTCCGCAGCGAGGAGACGGTCCACGGCGGGGAGTGCCGCCTCGGCAACCTCGTCGCCGACGCCTACCGCGCGGCCACCGACGCCGACGTGGGGCTGCAGAACGCCGGCGGCCTCCGGTTGGGTCACGATCTGGCCGGCGAGGTGACGCTCGCGGACCTCCTGTCGGTGCTCCCGTTCGAGGAGCCGATCGTCGTCGTCGAACTCACGGGGGCGGAGCTGCGCGCGGCGCTGTCTGAGATGTCGGCCGCGGTCGTCGACTTCGGCGAGGACGGCTGGTGGCACGGGCACCTCAGCGGCGCACGGGTCGTCTGGGACGACGACCGCGAGGAGCTGATCGACGCGCGTGTCGACGGCGAGCGGGTCGACCCCGATCGACTGTACCGCGTCGCGACGCCGGAGTACCTCCTGCACTCGGACCACGAGTTCCCGACGATCGAGGAGCGACACCGCGCCGACGAGCACGGGATCCAACACGAGGTGCTCGCCGAGTACGTCCGCGAACACGGGATCGCCCCCGAGAAGGAGGGACGGATCGAACGCGTCTCGGGCGGGGCCGCCGACGCCGCCATCGAGGCGGCCGACGGCGCGGCCACCGCGTCACAGGACGACGCGGAGTCGCGGGGCGACTCGACCGGCCCGGGCGACGCGTCCGCGGCCGGACGGGTCGACGACAACTGACGGCCGACAGCCGGTGACGACGGCGAGCCAAGAGGAAGTGTTTACACGCGTCGGCGCGTCCGACCGACAATGACGTTGGTCGTCGTACCGGTTCGATACCCCCTCTCGAAGCACTCCAAGGCGACGCTCTCGGAGGCGATCCGGATCGCCGACGAGCGCGACGCCGAGTTGACGGTCCTCCACGTCGACCTCTATCAGGACGGCAAGGAGGTGACCCGGACGCAGCTCAAGGGCGCCGTCGAGCGCGAGTTCGACCGACTGCCCAGCGTCCGGTACGTCGTTCGTCGCGGGTTCCTCGTCGAGGAGACCATCCTCGACGAGGTCGCGGCCGAGGAGGCGGACGTGGTCGTCATCGGCGCCAAGCAGGCGAGCCGCTGGCGCCGGACGATCCGGAAGCTGTTCTCGGACCCCGACATCGAGACGTTCCTGAAGGGGAAGCTCGACGCGACGGTCATCACCGTCCGCGCGAACGGTCAGTCGACGGAGTTCGTGTCCACCGACGGCGGGCACGACGATCCGTGACGGGCGACACCGCCGGCGGCGACGGGGACGCGAACGACGGAGATGGCGACGACGGGGGCGGAGCCGGCGTCCGAGACGCGGGCCTCCCCGCCTCTCGTCGAGCGATACTCGACGCCCTCGCGGACGGACCGGTGAGCGGGCCGGCGCTGTCCGACCGGCTCGGCGTGTCGCGTGCGGCGGTGTGGAACCACGTCGAGGCGCTGCGCGAGGCCGGGGTCGGCGTCGAGAGCGGCGACGACGGCTACGTCACGACGGACGTGTCGGGCTACTCCGGCGAGGCGATCGCCTACGGGCTCGACGCGCCGTTCGACGTGGACTACCACGACAGCGTCGGCTCGACGAACGACAGGGCGCGCGAACTCGCCGCGGCCGGCGCCTCGGACGTCGCCGTCGTCGCCGACGGACAGACCGCCTCGCGCGGACGCCTCGACCGCGAGTGGGTCTCCCCGCCGGGCGGCGTCTGGCTGTCGGTCCTCCTTCGCCCGGCGGCGCCGCCGGCCCACGCCCCGGCGTACACGCTCGCGATGGCCGTGGCGGTGACGCGTGCCTGTCGCGAGAGCGGCGTCGACGCGCGGATCAAATGGCCCAACGACGTGCTCGTCGGCGACAGCCGGGAGACCGAGACGGGGGCGGCTGAGCGCGGCGGCCGGAAGCTCTGTGGCATCCTCACCGAGATGGAGGGGGAGGCCGACCGCGTCTCCTGGCTCGTCGTCGGCGTCGGTCTCAACGCGAACGTCGACCCGACCGACCTGCCGGCGTCGGCCGACGCGACGAGCCTGCTCGCCGAGCGCGGCGAGCCGGTCGACCGGCGCGTGCTCGTCCAGCGCGTCCTCGAGGAGTTCGACGCACTCACGGACGACCTCCGTGCGGCCGTCGAGGCGTGGGAGGAGTACGCGGACACCGTGGGTCGACGCGTCCGAGTCGAGACCCCCGGCGGCGTCGTCGAGGGCGACGCCGTCGGGATCGAGTTCCCCGGGGCGCTCGTGGTCGACACGGGAGCCGAGACCGTCCGCGTGACGGCGGGCGACTGCGAACACCTGCGGCCCGTCGGCCGCTGACCGGCCGCTGCCGACGGGAAATATCGGGTGATCGGTCGCTGCCGACGGACGCTGATCGGCCGTCGACCCCTTATGTCGCGTCCGCGACTCGCACGGTGAGCACCGGGACGCTCGAGGATCGGACCACCTTCTCTGCGACGCTCCCCAGGAGGAGCCGGTCGATACCCCCGCGACCGTGCGTTCCCATCACGATCAGGTCGCAGTCGTTGTCCTCGGCGTAGTCGACGATCTCCCGGCTCGGCGAGCCGTCGATCACCGCCGTCTCGACCGGCACGTCGTAGTCGTCGCCGAGCCCCTCCACCAGCGAGACGGCGTCCTCCGCGTCGCCCCGAAGCATCTCGTCTATCCCCTCCCAACTCGACTCCATCGGCATCCCGGCGTACGACGCCGAGTTGACGACGTACAGCGCGTGGACGGTGGCCCCGTGCTGGACCGCGAGGTCGACGGCGTGGCGCACCGCGCGCTCGACGCCGTCGGAGCCGTCGGTCGGAACGAGGATCCGGTCGTACATCCCCATGAGAAGGTCTGTCGAACCCTGACGGCGTGGCGGCATTAATCTTCCCACGAACCGCCCGCCGTCGCTCGGATCCGGGTTTCGATTCGTAACGGTTCGGCTCCCCGCCCGGAACGGCGAATCGACGGAAACCGCCGAGACGACGTCCCGGTCGGAGAGACTGCGAGGGCGAGCCGGCGGGGCGCGCAGTGGTGACGAACCGGCGGCTCACAGGAAGCGCGGAAGCCGTGAGAAGCGGGTGCCGGATCGGCGTCCGATCCGGCAGGACGCGGCCGACTACAGGCGGCCGACTTCCTCGACGCTCACGCTCTCGACGCCATCGACGCCGGAGAACGCCTCCTCGACGGCCTCGGTGCCGCCGGCGTCGTCGGGGACGACGACCATCGGCAGGAGGGCGACGAGGCCGAACGCGACGTCGTCGCGTTCGACGTTTCGGATCTCCGCGCCCTGCGGGAGCGACTCCTCCAGCTTCTGCTGGAGCTCGTCGAGGTCGATGTCGGGGCTCTGCGGCATGACCTTCATCTTGGCGGCGACCTTCCCCATGTCAGGGCCCCCGGAACCCGCAGTCGGGACACTCGTAGAGGTTACTCTGCTTGCGGCACTTCGCACAGCGGCTGATCTGCGTGCCACAGTCGGGGCATTTGAACGTCGCCGCGGCCGTCCCCGCGACGTTGATGCCACAGGAGACGCAGCGTCGCTCGGAACGCTGCTCGGACTCTGACTGGCTCATACGTCCACAGACCGGCGCGCGGGTTTTAACGGTTGTCTTTCACACGGCGCGAACGGCTGGCTCTCCCTCCGCGTTCGTGGGGATCGGTGTCGTGTGAGGGGACGGGTCACGCGATCACGAGCGGACCGAGCAACACGCCCATCAGGTGCACCCGCCGACAGCCGAGCCGGACGGGGACGAACCCGACCGCGGCCGCCGCGAGCCACACGACCAGCCCGAACACGCCGGCGAACGCGACCGACAGCAGCGCCAGTCCCGCCAAGACCGTCGCGACCAACGGCGCGTGCGGGAGCCCGCCGACGACGCGGAGCGCGGCGTCGCCGAACACCACTACCGCGACGGCCCCGACCGCGCCCGCGATCACCACCGCCGAGAGCAGTGGCGGGAGCGCGGCCGGGACGCCGGCCTTGTCCAGGGCGACGAGCACGCCCGAGCGCGTCGCGTCGAACGACCAGTAGGCGAACAGCGCGAACACCGCCGTCGCCGTGTTCGCGCCGCTGGTCGCCACGACGTACTCGCGGGTCGGGTCGCGGCCGGCGGTGGCCGGGAGCGCCAGCGCGGCCGCCACGCCCGCGGAGACTCCCGGAAGGTAGCCGACCGCGGCGCCGCCGCCCACACCGGCGGCGGCCGCACCCGTCAGGTCGCGGCCTGATAGCCCCAGCCGGGCGTCGTCCTGCGGCGGGACGCCGGCCCCGCCGAGCGCGTCGACGAGCACGGGAACGCCGAACAGCCCCGCGAACAGCGGGGCGAGGATCCCCCCGGCCGATACCACGGGGTCCGTCGGCGCGTCGAGCGCGACGAGTCCCAGCGCCGTCGCGAGCACGAACGAGACCGCGCCGGCGAGCCGGCGCCGATGGGTCGACTCCGTGAGCACGAGCGACACCGCCACCCCGGCGAGCACGACCGGCAGCCACTCGCGCAGGTACGGGTACGAGACGCGCATTCCGACGGAGAAGACGACCGCGGCCGGGACCGCGACCGCGAGCGCCACCCCCGACCCGATCGCCGAGAGCCGCATCGCCTCGCGGCCGCGCCCCTCGACGACGAGCGTGTGTCCGGGGAGCGCCGCGGCCGCCATCGCCGCGTCGGGGACGCCGAGCACAAGCGACGGCACCACGTCGAGGAACGTGTGGACGACGCCGGCGGCCACCATCGCACAGCCGAGCGGGAGCGGTGGGGCGTCGAGCCCCGACGCCGCGGCCGCGAGCAGGAACGCGAAGTTGTTCGCGTGTAGCCCGGGGACCAGTCCGCTGCAACAGCCGAGCGCGCACCCGGCGAGCGTGTACGCGAGCAGGACCCATCCGACGGGCGGGGCGACGGCGGGTAGCGAGAACACCGGGGAGGAGTCATCCCGTCATCGCGTTTCAACGCTCGGATCGTCGCCCGGGTTTGAGCCGAGGGGGACGCAACTCCCGTCGGACAGACTGGTTCCCGGTCGCCGGCGACCGATCGCGGCGCCGGCGCTGTCGCTCGCGGTCGGCGTCGAAAGAAACGTGATCGCGGTCGAGTCGATCGAGACGAGGTGAGCGTCCCCGGCGTCAGCCGAAGAGCTCGCCCAGGCCCTCGCCCGAGTCGCCCTCGTCGTCGTCATCGTCGTCGGCGGCCTCCTCCTCGGCGGCCTCCTCCTCGGCCTCGTCGTCGCCGTCGTCGGCCTCCGCCTCGTCGGCGGAGCCGCCGGCGGCGCCGCCCGCGGCGGCGCCCGCGGCGGGCGCGGCGGCGGCCGTGTCGATGGCCTCCTCGATGTCGACGTCCTCCAGCGCGGCCACGAGGGCCTTCACGCGGGATTCCTCGACGTCGACGCCGGCGGCTTCGAGCACCGCCGTGACGTTGTCCTCGTTGATCTCCTCGCCCGTCTCGTTCAGGATGAGTGCAGCGTAAACGTATTCCATGGTCCTGTGTAGTGTGTCTTATCCGAACATCTCGCCGAGGCCCTCGGCTCCGTCGCCGTCGTCGTCATCGTCGTCGGCGTCGTCGGGCTCGGCTTCCGTGTCCTCGTCGTCGCTCGATTCGTCTTCCTCCTCGGCCTCAGCCTCGGCTCCGGCGGCCGGCTCTGCCGCGGGCGCCTCGACGCCGCGGAGCTCCTCGGGGAGCGCCTCGTCGTCGTCGATGGCGGCCGCGAGCGAGCGCAGCTGCGCGTCCGCGCGGGACACGAGGTCGGGGAGCAGCTCCTCGTCCTCGATGGCGGCGAACAGGCCCACGGCCTTCGCGTCGCCGGCGGCCTTGCCGAGCAGGGTGCCCGCGGTTCGGGCGGTCGGGTAGGCGGCGTTGACCGAGAGGTTGCGCGCCGCCGCCGCGGCGGACTGGACGTCCGCGCGGTACTCGTCCACGTCGATGGCGAGCTCGTCGGGCTCGAACAGGACGCCGTCGGCGAAGACGGCGCGCAGGTCCAGCCCGACTTCCTTCGGCTCGATGCCGAGCTCGCCGAGCACGTTCGCGAGGTCGCTCGAGACCGTCTCGCCCGCGTCCAGCACGTGCGAGTCGGACATGACCTTGATCGACCCGCCGTCGATCCGGGCGTCCGCGCCGACCTGCTGGAGGTCGCCGACGAACGGTCCGGGGTCGACTCCCGTGTCACCCTCGGGGATGACGATGTCGTTCGGGGCGACCTCGCCCGCGCCGATGGGCGCGGAGGTCTTCGACGCCTCGAGCTGCTTGAACAGCCCGAAGGGGTTGTCGTCCGTCCCGATGAGGCCGACGTGACCCGAGACGAACTGCCCCAGGTCCTCGGCGCCCTCGTTCACCTCGGCGAGCGCGCGCTCGATGAGGGTGTTCCGGGACATCCGCAGTTCGGCCTGCCCGTGCAGGTCGCGGCGCATGTCCTGAAGCTGACGGCTCGGGATGCCCGTGAGGTCGACGATGCCGACCGCGTCGTACGAGCCGACGAACTCCGTCAGCTCGGCGACCTCCTCGCGCTTCCACTCGGGGATCGTGTCGGTCTTGCGTTCCTGTGCGGAACTGCTCATACGGGCACCTCCACGGACGGCCCCATCGTCGTCTTGACGTAGATGCCGTCGATGTTGAGCGGCCCCTTCTCGAGGTCGGCCTCCAGGCGGCGGACGATCACGTCGATGTTATCGCTGATCTCGTCGGCCGTCATGTCCTCGGCGCCGACGCGCGTGTGGAACGTGCGCCGGTCGCCGGAACGGATCTGGACGGTGTTTTTCATGCGGTTGACGGTTTCGACGACGTCGTCGTCGGGCTGGAGCGGCGTCGGCATCTTGCCGCGCGGCCCCAGAATGCGTCCGAGGTTGGACGCGACGTCCTGCATCATGTCGGCCTCGGCGATGAAGAAGTCGGTCTCATCGGCGAGGTCCTTGGCGTCGTTCTCCTCGGACGCGAGGTCCGAGAGGTCATCGCCCGACAGGACGTCGTCCGCGACGTCTTCCGCGCGGAGGGCGGTCTCGCCCTCCGCAATGACGACGATGTGTGTCTCCTGGCCGGTGCCGGCCGGAAGCACGACTTCGTCGTCAACTCGATTCGACGGGTCGTTGAGGTCCAAGTCCCGGAGATTGACCGCCAAGTCCACGGTCTCGCGGAAGTTGCGAGCGGGGGCGTCCTCCAGTGCTTGGGATACTGCGTCCTCGATTGAATCTGCCATTTTTCACCTCCGTAGTACGCAGGAATGCTCCTACGGGTCAGTGAAACAGGCGTACGCCTGTCTCACCGTGGAGTCATCGCAGGCGACACTTAAGGCCGTCGAAGGGCTCTCCCCCACGGTTCGTTGTCACACGGCGGTGTTCGGCGCTCACGACGCGATTCGGGCGCGATACGCCGAACGACGGGTTCCTCGGAGAGCGACGCGACTGCACGGTCGGGGCGTCGTCGCGGCCGACGAGTATCGTCGGCCGGCGAGCGAGAAGTGGAACCCGTGAGTTACGCCGTCGCCTCGTCGACGAGCACGTCGTCGTACTCGCCGGCGTCGACGCGGTCGTCGAACGTGCGGGCGTCCTCGCCGTCGATGGTGACGCCGAGGGACGCGCAGGTGCCGCCGACCTCCTTGGCCGCGGCCTTCACGTCGTACGCGAGCAGGTCGGACAGCTTCTGCTCGGCGACCTTCCGCACCTGTTCGACGGACATGTCCGCGACGAAGTCCGTCTGGGGCTCGCCCGAGCCCGTCTCGAAGCCGACTTCGTCCTTGATCAGTTCCGCCGTCGGCGGAACGCCGACCTCGATGCTGAAGGAGCCGTCGTCCTCGTACTCCACGGTGACGGGGACTTCCATGCCGTCGAACGCGGCGGTCTGGTCGTTGATGTCGGAGACGACCGCCTGCACGTCGACCGGCGTCGGACCGAGCTCGGGGCCGAGCGGCGGGCCGGGATTGGCCTCGCCGCCGGGAATGAGCACTTCGATGGTTCCAGCCATGCATTTCGATTCCCCGTCGCGTCGTTTAAGGATTGTCTTTGCGACCGGTCCCGGCGGCTGCGTGGGTGAGAACCGCACGCAATCGACGGCGAGACCACTGGCGCTTATGCCCGACGGCGACGCCGAGGGATCCATGCCCGAGTCGGACTCCATGGCGTACACGAAGCTGGGCGACACGGGGCTGGACGTGTCCCGACTGTGTCTCGGCTGTATGAACTTCGGGAGCGAGCAACCGTGGATGATGAACGACCGGGACGCGAGCGTCGACCTCATCCACGAGGCGCTGGATCTTGGGGTCAACTTCCTCGACACCGCCAACGTCTACTCCACCGGAGAGTCCGAGGAGATCGTCGGCGAGGCGGTCGCCTCCGCCGACCGCGACGAACTCGTCCTCG
>Ga0207733_100506_pt1 | contig 22334 bp, 24 predicted proteins | sample A23P3SouthBayCA_FD_187735 | JGI IMG/M metagenome (GOLD analysis project Ga0207733, IMG submission 187735) | Aerobic enrichment media microbial communities from Eden Landing Ponds, California, USA - A23 P3 (SPAdes) | ecosystem: Environmental > Aquatic > Marine > Unclassified | place: Emeryville... | reverse complement strand
CTGCTCCAGCGACATGAAGACGAGCGTCGCCAGCTCGGCGCCCTTGTAGATGACCTCGATGGCGGGCCCGGCGTTGCCGCCGCCGACCCACGGGTCCTCGATGTAGGTGATCTCCGAGAGGTCCGCCCCCATCTCCTCGAACAGCCCGTCACACAGGCGGACGGTCTCGTTCTTCCAGTACACCTCCCCGGAGTAGGCGTACTCGTCGCCGACCTCCTCCTTCGCGTTGAAGGCGTGGTGGGCCATCATCTCGAAGGCCATCGTGTGGCGGCCGGTCTTGCCCACGTTGTCGATGTCCTGCATCCGGATACACGGCTGGCTGACCGTGAGCGGATTCGCCGGCGGCGGCGTCTGCCCGGAAGTCACCAGCGGCTGGAAGTCGTAGATGGACGCCTGCGTGAGCAGCACGTCGTCGCGCCAGCGGTTCGCCGCGACCGGGTACGGCTCGATCCGCTCGTGGTCGTGGTCCTCGAAGTACGAGAGGAACGCCTCGCGCATCTCCTCGAGGGTGTACGCCTCGTCGAAGCCGGGGTCGCCGATGAACGAGTAGTCCTCGCAGGGCGGCTCGCCGCACAGCTCCCGCTCGTCGTCGCGGGTCCAGAAGTGGTCCCCGCAGGAGACGCACTCCCGTCGGGAGAACCCCTCCTCCTCGAAGTAGTCGAGGCGATACTCCGCGGTAAGGTCGCTCATTACCACGTTGTGCCCCGTCGCCGCGCAAAAGGGTTCCGGGCCGCGCTCGCAGCCGGCTCGACCCCGTTACTGTTATGTGAGAAACCGCAAAGATCCGGTACCAATGTCGGATCCTGTCGCGGAGCCGTCGGTCACCGTCGTCGTCGTGACGGCGACCGGGGCGACGGTTCCCGACGGACTGCTCGATTCGCTCGGCCGCGCGTTCGACGGCCACGTCGAGGCCGTCGACGCCGCCGAGCTCGTCGAACGGCTCGACTGCGACCGACCCCCGGGAGCGGTCGTGATAGTCGACGAGGTGACGCCGTCGGCGGAGGTAGCGGCGGCGCTCTCCACGACGAGGGCGTCCGTCGTCGCGTACGCGGAACGCGAGCCGGAACCGGACCTGACGTACGTCGACGGCCACGTCGCGCGGACGGCCGACGTCGACCGGCTCGTCGCGGAGATCGAGCGCGCACGCGCCGGCGAGACGCGCCGACAGCTTCGGGCGGCGCGCCAGCGGATGACCGAGTTACACGCCGGGACCGCCGACATCGCGGCCGCCGAGGACGTTTCGGAGCTGTTCGACCGGACGATCGAGGTGGCGCGGCGCGTGCTCGAGTTCGACCACTGCGCGATCGCCGTCCACGAGGACGGCGAGATGATCGTCCGCGCCCGCTCGGAGAACGCCGACTGGCTGCGGTCGCGGGTCGGCGTGGACGAGTCGGTCAGCGGGGCGGCGTTCACGCGCGGCGAAACCGTACACGTCGACGATATCTCGACGTGGGACCTCTCCAACCCCGACGCGACCGGGTCGGGTGTCTCCGTCCCCTTCGGCAGCGACGCCGTCTTTCAGGCGATCTCGAGGACGCCGTACGCGTTCGACGGAACCGACCGCGAGCTGGCGGAACTGCTGGCGACGCACGTCGGACAGGCGTACGAGCGTCTGCGGGCGCAGGCGGACCTGACGCGCCGCGAGCGGGTGATGGCGGAGCTCCACGAGGCGGCGCCTCGACTCGTCGACGCCGACAGCGAGGACGAACTGTACGAGTTGGTCGTCGAGATCGCACAGCGGGTGCTATCGTTCGATCGGTCGTGTGTGTACACGGCCGGGAGCGACCAGTTCACCAGGCGGGCGATGACCGACACCGACTTTCCGGAGGCGTTCCCGCGAGGGTTCGGGGCGATGGAGAAGAGCCACGTCGAGAACCGCTCGTTCGTCCTCGACAACAACGCTGAAACCGACTTCGCGGAGTCACACGACGGGGTCCCGCGGGCGCTCATCTCGGTGCCGTTCGCCGGCGACGCCGTGTTTCAGGTCATCACCGAGCCCGTCGGTGCGTTCGACGACGGCGATCTGGAGTTCGCGGAGCTGCTCACGTCGTACGCGACGGCGACGCGTGAACGGATCCGGTCGGAGCGGGCGCTCCGGCACGCGCGCCGCGTGACCGAACAGCTCCACGAGGCGACCGCGGATCTCGCGGCCGCAGACGACGAGGAGACCCTGATCGAACGCGCGATCCGCGCCTCCGAGGAGGTGCTCGAGTTCGACAAGTCGACGATCACGCTCAGGGAAGGCGACAAGCTCGTACCCAAGGCCGACTCGACTGGGAGTCCGCCCGACAGCTCCCGGCCGATGGACCTCGACGAAGGTGTCGCCGGGCGGACGTATCGGACCGGCGAGTCGGTGCTCGTGGACGACGTCGCCGACGAGGACGACGCGTCGCCGGCGCGCTCGGAGTACCGCTCCGGACTGTCGGTCCCGATCGGCGATCTCGGCGTGTTTCAGGCCGTCGCAACCGTCCCCGACTCGTTCACCCGCGACGACCTCAACCACGCGGAACTGTTGATGTCACACGTGGCGGTGTCGCTGCAGCGGGTTCGCGCGCAGGCCGACCTCCGCGCCGAGCACGACCGGCTGTCGGCGCTGTTCGAGAACATCCCCGACGCGGCCCTGTCGTTCGAGTTGGTGGACGGCGAGCCGGTCGCCCGGGAGATCAACTCCGCGTTCACCGACACGTTCGGCTTCGGAGACGAGATCGTCGGCGAGGCGATCGACCAGTTCATCGTCCCCGAGAGGGAGGAGACGCAGGCGGCCGAGTTCAACCGGCGGCTCCACGCGGGGGAGAGACTTCGGAGCGAGTGTCGCCGCGTGACCGCGGACGGCCTGCGCGACTTCCTGATGCACGTCGTTCCGCTGGAGTTGGGCAGCGAGAACGTCGGCGGGTACGCCATCTACTCCGACATCACGGACCGAAAGGAACACGAGCGAGCGCTCCGTCGGCAGAACGAGCGGCTCGACGAGTTCGCCAGCGTCGTCTCACACGACCTCCGCAACCCGCTGTCCATCGCCGAGGGGTACCTCGAACTCGCCCGGGAGACGGGCGACCTCGAGCACCTCGACACCGTCTCGGACGCCGTCGAACGGATGCGCGCGCTGGTCGACGACCTGCTCAGGCTCGCCCGCGAGGGGCGCGTCGTCGGCGACACCGAGTCGGTGGACGTGTCGGTCGCCGCCCGCGCGGCGTGGGAGATCGTCGACACCGGCGACACGACGCTCACGGTCGACGACGACCTCGTCGTCGAGGCCGACGAGGACCGCCTTCGCGAACTGTTCGAGAACCTGTTCCGCAACAGCGTCGAGCACGGCGGGGACGCGCCGGCCGTCCGCGTGGAGGCGACGCCGACAGGGTTCGCCGTCGCCGACGACGGGCCGGGGGTCCCGGCCGACAGCAGCGAGGAGGTGTTCGAGGTCGGCGTCTCAACGATCGACGGCGGCACCGGCTTCGGGCTCGCGATCGTTCGCCGTATCGCCGAGGCCCACGGCTGGTCGGTGACGGCGGCGACCGGCGAGGACGGCGGGGCGCGGTTCGAGTTCGTCACCGACGGCGGAGAGTCGTCGGCGGAGCCCGCGGTCCGCGGTGCGTGACGCGACGGGGCGAGGCGTCCGGAGACGGCGGCGGTCGCATACTCAGTTCAACACGAGGAAGCGGTAGTTCAACACCGCGGCGAAGCCGACCCACGCGAGGTACGGAAGCAGCAGCGCCGCCGCGCGGCGGTCGACACGAGCGAACGCGACGACCGTGCCGGCGAGCAGGACCGCGAGGACGACGATGATCGCCAGCGCAGCCGCAAGCTCTTGAAACGCGAAGAACGTCGGCGTCCAGGTGACGTTGACCGCGAACTGGAGGACGAACGCGCCGAGCGCGATCCGGCGCGCACGCGACGGCCCCGCGCGGAGGAGGAGCCACACGGCGACGGCCGAGAGCGTGAACAGCGCCGTCCACACGACGCCGAACAGCCACGACGGCGGGTAGATCGCGGGCTTGGACAGCGCCGCGAACCACGCCGAATCCGGGCCGCCGATGACGGCCGGGACCGCGCCGGCGACGTTGACCGCGAGGACCAGCGCGACGAGCCCGACGAGTCCGTCGAGGCGGTCGTCGAGCGCCGAGACCGGACCGCCGGAGTCGCGGGTCGTCGAGGTGTCTGTCATGCGCCGCTGTACGTCGCCGGGGCTGATAAAACGGTCAGTCAAAGAACTGGTTCGTCGGCCGTCGTCGTCGTCCTCCGCGGACGGCCCCGCTCAGGCCTCGGCGACGGCCGACTCGATTCGGTCGAGCCCCTCGGCCACGTCGCCCTCGTCCACGTCGAGGTGGGTACACAGCCGACAGGTGTACTCGCCGAAGGCGTGGAACTTCACGTCGCGCTCCTTGCAGGCGGTCGAGAGTTCCTCGCCCGTCAGCCCGGCGGCCTCGCTGTCGACCATCACGATGTTGGTGTCCGGATCGGGCGCCGACAGCCCATCGATGTCGTTCAGCCCCGCCGCGAGGCGGGCGGCGTTGGCGTGGTCCTCCGCGAGCCGGTCGACGTTCTCCAGCGCGCGCAGCCCGGGTGCGGCGATCATCCCCGCCTGCCGCATGCCGCCGCCGAACAGCTTCCGGGTTCGGCGGGCGCGCTCGACGAACTCCGCGGAGCCGACGAGCACCGACCCGACCGGCGCGCCCAGCCCCTTCGAGAGGCAGAACATGGCCGAGTCCACGTGCTCGGTCATCGCCGCGGGGTCGGTGTCGAGCGCGACGCAGGCGTTGAGAAAGCGCGCGCCGTCGAGGTGAACCGGAACGTCCAGCCCGTGGGCGGCCTCGGCCGCCTCGTCGATGTGCGCCTTCGGGACGGCGACGCCGCCGCGGGAGTTGTGCGTGTTCTCCAGGCACAACAGGCCCGTACCGGGGCGGTGGAGGTCCTCCTCGACGTAGCCCTCGCGCACCTGCTCGGGCGTCGGAACGCAGCGGTCGCCGCAGTCGAGGATGCGCGGCTGCACTCCCGAGAGCTGCGGGATGCCGCCCAGCTCCCACTTGTACACGTGCGCCTGTTCGTCACACAGCAGCTCCTGCCCGCGGTCGGTGTGCGTGCGGATCGCGATCTGGTTGCCCATCGTCCCCGAGGGGACGTACAGCGCGTCCTCGAAGCCGGCGAGGTCGGCCGCGCGGGCCTCCAACTCGTTGACCGCCGGGTCGTCGGCGTACACGTCGTCGCCGACCGCGGCGTCGCGGGCGGCGTCGCGCATCTCGTCGCTGGGGCGGGTCACCGTGTCCGACCGGAAGTCGATCATACGCCAACTGTCCGGCCGGCGAGAGAAATAGGGTGCGGTCGGGGACGGCGAGCGCGACCCGCGGGACGACGACCGATCCCGTCTCCCCGACGGGTGAGGGGGCGTCCGAGGGATTCACGGCCCGTGGTCGCGAAGGTTCGACCAGTGCCTCACGCAGCGAACGGAGACGTGGACCTGTACTACGAAGTCGACGGCGAGGGCGGCGACCGCGACGTCGACGCCGTCGCGTTCTGCGGCGAGATCGGCTACGGGCCGTGGCAGTGGGGGTGGCAACACGCCGCCGTCGCCGGCCCGTACCGGGCGGTCGTCCCCGCGACCCGCGGCACCGGCGACTCCGACGCGCCGCCGGGGCCGTACGCGGTCGGTCACCTCGCCGCGGACCTGAACGCCGTACTCGCCGACGCGGGGATCCGCGCGGCCCACGTCGTCGGCGTCGGCCTCGGCGGGATGGTCGCGCTGCACGCGGCGCTGCACTCCCGACGCGTTCGGAAGCTCGCGCTCGTCGGCACCGCCGCCTACGGCTCCGGGATCGACCCGGACTCGCTGTGGGCGGATCCGACCGACCCCGACGCGTTGGAGTCGTCGCTGCGGGCGGCCGTGACCGACGAGTTCCTCGTCCGGCAGCCGTCGGTCGTCTCACGGATCGTCGAGTGGCGCGCCGCCGAGGACGCCGACCGCGAGTCGTGGGAGGCCGCGCGGGCGGCGGTTCGCGAGTTCGACCTCGCCGACCGACTGTACGAGGTGTCCAACGAGGCGCTCGTGCTCCACGGGAGCGAGGACGCGGTGTGTCCACCGACGAAGGGGGAGGAGCTCGCAGAGGGGTTGCCGCGCGGGGAGTTCGTCGAGGTCGACGGCGCGGGCCACCTCGCTAACGTGGAGGCGAGCCGGGCGGTCAACGACCGGGTGCTGGCGTTCTTCGACGGCGAGGAGTGAGACGACGGCCGCCTCGGGCCCCCGGAACCGGCCGCGGCCGCGCCTCCCGCGCCCGGAGCCCCGGCGGAACTCGGCGGCGACGCAAACCCTTTCAGCCGAGCGCGACTCAGCTCCTCCAATGACTCGCCTCCGGCTGGCGCTGCTCAACGCCGCCCACGACGGCGCGAACACCGCTCGGAACTTCCGGCGGGAGCTCGACGCCGACCTCGTCGAGTTCGACGCGAACGCACAGCAGCTGCCCCAGCACTTCGACTTCGACGGCGTGGTGATCACCGGCTCGCGTTCCTCCGTGTACTGGGACGAGGAGTGGATCCCGCCGCTGGTCGAGTGGACCGCCGAGGCCGCCGAGCACGGCCTGCCGATCCTCGGCGTCTGCTACGGGCATCAGGTGCTCGCCGAGGCGCTCGGCGGCCGCGTCGGCGGGATGGACGACTTCGAGATCGGCTACAACGAGATCACCCACCACGGCGACGACGAGCTGTTCGACGGCATCGACCGCGAGTTCTCCGTCTTCACGACCCACGGCGACGCGGTCGTCGAGCTCCCGCCGGGCGCGGAGCTGCTCGCGGAGAACGAGTTCGGCGTGCACGCGTTCCGCGAGGGGAGCTGCTGGGGCGTACAGTTCCATCCCGAGTACGACATCGAGACCGCCGAGTCCGTGGCGGAGGGGAAACGCGAACGCATCGGCGACGACCGGGTCGACGAGGTGCTGTCGGGGATCACCCCCGAGCGCTACGACGCCGCCTGCGAGGCGAAGACGCTGTTCGACAACTTCACCGCGTACTGCCGCCGCGTCCGCGACGCGTCGCCGAGCGACGGCGTCGAGGCGTGAGGTCCCGTCGGTCACGGTGGCGCTGTCGAAACCCCTATGGCTCGCACCGTCGCACCGACGGGCATGGCAGTTGTCGACACGCTGATCGACGCCGTCGCCGCGAACCCGGGGTTGACGATCATCCTCGTGGTGCTGCTCGCGCTGGTGTTCGGCGCGTACCTGTTCATCCGCCGGATCGTCGTCAACGTCGCCGAGGGCTACGATCAGGGGCGACAGTGAACGCGTCCGCGGTGGCCCCGACCCCCGCCGCCAGGTTCCGGACCCAACAACGACTTACCCGCGCGGCCTGACGGCCGGGTATGGTCGCAGCCGGCACCCTCGCGACGCTCCTCGTCGCCGCCCTCGCATCGCTGTTCATGGCGTGGGCCATCGGCGCCGGATCGTCGGGATCGACGCCGTTCGCCCCCGCGGTCGGCGCCAACGCCATCTCGGTGATGCGCGCGGGCCTGATCGTCGGCGTGCTCGGGTTCCTCGGGGCCGTGCTGCAGGGTGCGAACGTCACCGAGGCGGTCGGGAACGACCTCGTCGTGGGAGTGTCGATCACCGCCGCCGCGGCGATCGTCGGGCTGCTCACCGCCGCCGTGCTCGTCGCGATCGGCGTGTTCGCCGGCTACCCGATCGCCACCGCGTTCACCGTCACCGGCGCCGTCGTCGGCGTCGGCCTCGCCCTCGGGGGCGATCCCGCGTGGTCGAAGTACCGCGAGATCGTGGCGCTGTGGGTCGCGACCCCGTTCGTCGGCGGCGGCATCGCCTACGCCACGGCGCGACTCCTGCGGTCGGAGCGCGTCTCCGAGCGCGTCGCCGTCCCGACGCTCGCGGGTCTCGTCGCCGCCCTCGTCGCCAACATCGGCTTCACCGTGCTCGGCCCGCCGGGCGTCCAGCGATCGATCGCCGGCGCCGTCGCCGCGGCCCTTCCGGTGGTCGGCGTCGGGGGCGTCGACCTCGGCTGGGTCGCCGTCACGGTGGCGTTCGCGCTCCTCGTCGCGCTCGCGCTGTTTCGTGACATGACGCTCGATGAGGCCCGCGGACAGCGCCGCTTCCTGCTCGCGCTCGGGGGGCTCGTCGCGTTCTCCGCCGGCGGCTCGCAGGTCGGGCTCGCGATCGGCCCGCTCGTGCCGCTGATCGGCGGGGACGGGTCGGCAGTGCAGATCCCGCTGATCGCCGTGCTCGTCGGCGGGGGGATCGGCCTGCTCGCCGGGTCGTGGACGGGGGCCCCGCGGATGATCAAGGCGCTCGCTCAGGACTACTCCTCGCTGGGGCCGCGCCGCTCCATCGCCGCGCTCATTCCCAGTTTCGCGATCGCACAGACCGCCGTCGCGTTCGGGATCCCCGTCTCGTTCAACGAGATCATCGTCTCCGCGATCATCGGGTCCGGGTACGCGGCCGGCGGCGCCGGCGTGAGCACCCGGAAGATGGCGTACACCGTGCTGGCGTGGATCGGGTCGCTGGCGCTCGCGCTCGGGATCGGCTACGGCGCGTTCACCGCCGTCGACGCGGTGGTGTGAGGGAGGAAGCTCGCCCCGGATCGCGTCGATCCGGGGCGGCCGTACCGTCGTGCGGTCGTTCGGTCGGCGAACCTCCGAACGGAGATCGGCGACGGCTCAGTCGGCGAACTCGACGCCGGAGACGTCGAACCGTGCCCCGCCGTCGACGCTCTCGGTTACCTCGACCGACCAGCCGTGTGCGGTCGCGACCTCCTCGACGATGTTGAGGCCGAAGCCGGTTCCGTCCTCGACGGTGGTGTAGCCGGTGTCGAAGACCGTCTGACGCTCCTCAACCGGGATGCCGACCCCGTCGTCGGCGACGGAGAAGCCGTCGTCGTTCGTCGCGACGGTGACGGTGGTGCGCTCGCCGCCGTGTTCGATCGCGTTCCGAAAGAGGTTCTCGAAGAGCTGTTGCAGCCGCGACCGGTCGGCGACGACGGCGACGTCCCGGTCGGGATAGGCGATCTCCGCATCCCCCGTCGAGGCGGTGTGCCACGCCGCCTCCGCCACATCGACGACGGAGACGGAGTCGGTGTCGCCGATGCCGTCGCCGCTCTTGGCCAGCGTGAGCAGTTCCGTTATCAGCGTGTCCATCCGATCCAGCGAGTTGATCGCGAGCGCGAGTTCGTCCCGCTCGACGTCCTCCGAGAGGATGTCGAGATAGCCCTGCGCGATGTTGAGCGGATTGCGGAGGTCGTGCGAGACCACCCTGGCGAAGTCGTCGAGTCGCTCGTTTTGCCGGACGATCTCGCGCTCCCGTTCCGTCCGTTCGGAGATGTCCTTGATCGTTCCGAAGTGGTACGCGGTCCCGTCGAAGAGCCGCCGCGTGGTGATCGTGTCGACCGGAACGCTCACCCCGTTGTACTCGTGTACCGTCTCGGTGCTTCGCGTTTCGCCGGCCTCGAACGACTCCCAGTAGCGGTCGAACTGGTCCGCGTCGATCCGCGGGACGATGTCCCAGAGGTGCGTCCCCTCCAACTCGGCGGCGTCGACGCCGAAGAGATCGGCGTACGCCTGATTGACGTAGACGTACGACCCGTCGTCGCCGTATACGGCGACGCCGACACCGACCGTCTCGACGAGTTCGGCGAAGAACAGCGGGGAGAGGTCACCGGGCTGTTCGGAGTCCATCGTGTGATCGGTTCACGGTCGAGCGATAAAGTTGTGCCCTCGGCTTCCGCCGAGACCGGGGGCAGCCGTGCCGTGCTGCAGTGTCGTCGTGTGACGGCGTCGTCGTTCGGTCAGGTCTCCGCTTCCGCGCCCGCCTCCGCCTCCTCGTCGGTCTCGAAGTACTCCTCGGTGACGGTGACGCGTGCACGCATGATACGGGTGTTGTCGACCTTCTCGATGCGGATCTTCACGCCCTCGTAGTCGATCTCCTCTCCCTCCTCGACGAGCCGACCGGCACGGTTGAACACGAAACCGGCGAGCGTCTCGAACTCCTGTCCCTCCGGCAGGTCGATCTCGAGCACCTCGTTCACCTCGTCGATGTTCACCTCGCCGCGCACGAGGACGGTGTCGTCGTCGACGAACTCGAACGGCTCCTCCTCGTCGCCCTCGAGGATCTCGCCGACGATCTCCTCGACCATGTCCTCAAGCGTGAGGATCCCCTCGGTCGTGCCGAACTCGTCGATGACGACGACCATCTGCATCCGAGTGTCCTGCATCTCCTCGAGCAGCTCGTCGGCGTTCTTCGACTCGGGGACGTGTAGCGTCGGCTGAACGACGCTCGCGAGGTCGTTCTCGCCCTCGCCGTAGTAGCGGGCGCGGACCAGATCGCGGATGTTGACGACGCCGATGATGTTGTCGAGGTTGCCCTCGTACACCGGGACGCGCTCGTGGTCGGCCTGTACGCACGTCTCGATCGCCTCGTCGATGGAGGCGTCCTTCGGCACCGCGTTCACGTCGAGCCGCGGCGTCATCACCTCCTTCGCGATCGTCTGGTTGAACCGGAAGATGCGGTCGAGCATCTCGCGCTCCTCCTCCTCGATGACGCCCTCGCGCTCTCCGGTCTGGATCATGTTCTGGATCTCGTCGCGGGTGACGTAGGACGTCTCGATGGCCGAGCGGCCGCCGGTCACCTTGTTGATGACGCGGGTGAGGTAGTCGAAGACGACGATGAGCGGGAAGAGGACGTACTCGGAGAGCTTCAGCGGGCGGGCGATCCGCATCGCCCACGACTCGGTGTTCTCGACGGCGTAGCTCTTGGGCGCCGACTCACCGAACAGCAGCACGAGGGCGGTGATCCCGAACGTCGCCGCGATGACCGCCTGCCCCTGGCTCATGTAGAGGGCGAACAGCCCCGTCGCGATGGAGGACATCGCGATGTTGACGATGTTGTTGCCGACGAGGATCGTCACGAGCAGGCGGTGGGGGTCGTCCTTCAGCTCCTTGACCGCCTCCGCGCCGATGTGACCGTCCTCGACGAGCTGTTCGACCCGGTGGCTGGCCAGCGAGAACATCGCGATCTCCGAGGAGGAGAAGAACGCCGACAGCCCGATGAGCACGACGATCGCGATGACGCCGCCGACAGTGATCGTCGCGTCAGTGATCGGCACGGCGTTCGTGAGTCCGCCGAGTTGCGCGGGCGCTCCTCTGAGTGCGTGTACCGGCGACAAACCCATGTGATACGGAAACTAGCTTGGCCCCCGAATTAAGCGTTGTCCTCGAATCCCGGAGCCGCCCGGGTACGAGGACTCAATCGACCGATTCCGCGGGCGAAGGCGTTACCCGGGATGCCGTCGTACTGCCGCGTATGTCCGAACCGCAGATCACGTTGTACCGACTGCAGGCGTGTCCGTACTGCGAACGGGTCGTCCGGAAGCTGAAGCAGTACGACCTGGATTACGAGTCGCGGTTCGTGGAGCCGATGCACTCCGATCGGAACGCGGTCGCGCGGCTCACCGGCAAGCGCTCGGTGCCCGCGATCCGCGACGAGCACACCGGCGTGACGATGTCGGAGTCCGGCAACATCGTGGAGTACCTCGACAACACCTACGGCGATGGCGCGGCGGGAGGTGCCTGAATGGTCGACTTCGACATCGTCGAACTCCCCGAGGCGGACCACGTCGCCGTCGGCGAAGCGGCCCCCGACTTCACCCGGCCGCTCGTCGGGGACGAGTACTGGACCGACACATCCCTGTCGGACCTCGACGGCCCGGTCGCGCTCGTGTTCTTCCCGATGGACGGCGCGTTCCCCGCGACGTACGTCTGGAACGAGATCCGCGACCGTGGGTGGGGCCGCGGCGACACCGACGACGTGACCGTGGTCGGCGTCTCCGTCTCGAGCCCGTACGAGCACAGGACGTTCATCGAGGAGCGCGGGATGGACTACGAGCTGTTCTCCGACCCCTCCGCCGAGGTCGGCGAACAGTACGGCGCGATCCACGACCTCGACGGGATGACGGGGATCCGCGAGCACCGTCCCGCGGTGTTCCTCCTCGACGAGGACCACACCGTCGAGTACGCGTGGGTCGCCGCCGAGTGGCCGGATTTCCCGGACTACGACGAGATCGAATCGCACGTCGAGCGCCTGTAAGACGCCCCATGAACGCCGACGGATCGGACCACGAGCTGACGGACGACGACATCGAGCACGCCGCCGAGGCGATCCGTGCGGGCGAGTCCGTCGTGTATCCGACGGAGACCGTGTACGGCCTCGGCGCCGACGCGACGGACCCGGCCGCCGTCGAGCGCGTGTTCGCGCTCAAGGACCGCCCGCGGGACAAGCCGCTGTCGGTCGGGTTCGGGAGCGTCGACGCGGCGCTGTCACTGGTTCCCGCGAGCGACCGCGCCGCCCGGTTCATGCGGGCGTTCCTTCCCGGTCCCGTGACCGCCGTCGTCGACCGCGGCGACACGCTGGCGGCGGAACTCACCGACGGCGAGCCGCGGGTCGGGATCCGCGTGCCGGACCACGGAACCGCACGCGCCCTCGCGGACGTCGCCGGACCGATCACCGCGACGAGCGCGAACCGCTCGGGCGCCGGGAGCGTCCGCCGGGTCGCCGAACTCGACTCCCGGATCCGCGACGGCTGTGCGGTCGTGCTCGACGGCGGCGAGACGGCGGGCGGCGAGAGCACCGTCGTCGATCCCGACCGGGGCGTCATCCACCGTGCGGGTCCGCTGGCCGACGATATCCGCGAGTGGCTGGCGAGCGAGCCCTGAGTCGAGCGGGGGCACTCGCTCCGGAGCTACAGCCCGATCAGGCTCCGAAGGCTCCGCGTTTTCACCCCACAGTTCGACCGGTGACGGCAGTCGCGACACTTCGCACTGCCAGACAGCCTCGACGGGGGACCGTCCATCTCCCGAACTGACCGGAGCGCTCGTCGGTACGTCCCGGAGCGGCGCACGGACAGCGACACGTCCCTGACGACGCCGTGAGTCGGGTACTCGACGAGCGCCCGCCGGACCCGTCGCCCCTCCTGCCACGAGATCGCGTGCATCGCCGCGACCGCCCGCACCGACTGCGGTTCCCACACCCCCTGCTCGGGCGGGTCACCCGGCGAGACGATCACCGGAACGGGGGGATCGCCGGTCGGATGCCCGTCGTCGTCGCACGGCGCCTCCGTATCCGTCTCATCGATCACCTTGTGCGCGACGCCGCGGGCGTCCTTCCCGTCGAGGAGGACACGGGTGTCGGCCGGATCCGACAGCGACCCCCAGTCCGTTCGATCGGCCAGCCGATCGAGCGCCGCGCGGTACTTCTCGGGCGGGCGTTCGATCGGTTCGGCCGCCAGGGCCGCGTCGTCCAGATCCCGCAGTTCGGGATAGCGAAAGGCGAGGTCGATCCGGGCGGTCGCCTCCGGCGGCGGCTCGCGGTCGTCCTCGCGCCGGTCGTAGTACAGTTGGCGCGGGCAGTACGTCGCCGTCGCGAGGTCCGTGAACGACACCTTGTCCCGGGACACGTGGGTCGTGGTTCCGGGTTCGTATTTGAAGGTTCGCCCCGTTGCGGTCGCGGTGCTGGGCGGACGCGGAGTTACCAGCAGTTGTACCGCGAGCGAGCGGTCTTTTGTCATCGACGGGTTTTGGCGGGGGCCTCGCGCGCCGGAGGCACGTGAGGTCCCCGTGAAAAGCGGTCGGTTAGAAGGAAACGTTCGTCTCGATGTCCTCGGCCGCCTCCCTGAGCCCGTCCTCCCGGGCGTCCGCAGTGTGACCCCCCTTGAGATCCTGCTCCGCCAGCAGGTCGGCGAACTCGTCGCGGAAGCGGTCGTTCGCCCGAGTCGACTCCAGATCCGTGGCGACGACCGTCGAGTAGTGCTCGACGGTCGCCTCGTCGACGCCGATCTCGGCGGCCCGGTCGGCCACCGACACGTCATCGACGTGCATCGAGCGGAGCCGCGAGAGGTCGAACGGCGCCTCGCGGTCGCCCTCGCGGACGAGATGGAGGTCCATTCGCGCGTCGAAGACCGCCCCCTCGTCGACATCGAGGTCGGCGGCGATGGCGGCGTCGTCGGCGCCTCGGAAGTACAGCCGGACGATCCGGACGAGCTCCTCGTCGGAGCGGCCGGAGCCGAACTCGAAGCGCTCGCGCATCCGCGCGACGAGGTCGGCGAGCCGCTCGGCGGCGTCGCTCTCGTCCGCGAGCGAGCCGTGCCCCTCCTCCTGACGCTCGGTGACGGTGTCGCCGCCCGTCGTGTCGAGGAAGATGTCGCGGAGTTCCTCCGTCTTCTCGTCCATAGACTGAAACGATGACTGTCGTCGGACAAAAGGGTGTTGCCGGCGACGAGCCGCGCGACCGGGCCGACGGGAGCGGCGGACGCTCGACGCCCGGAACGGACAGGTGCGGACCGGTATCGGGGGCGGTTCGGACGGTCGTCGTGGACTGTCATGTACGTCGGTGTGGGAAGATTTAATCGGAGGCGGCGACGGGCTATCGACATGCAAGCCGACGTGACGCGTGAGACCTTCTGGACGATCGGGCCCGTCGGGAAGGCCGCGTTCTACTACCTCGCGGCGGTCGCCATCGGGGTGTTCCTCTACGGCACGTACGCGCGGTTCGCGCGCTACGCCGCCGGCGAGGACGACTGGTTCGACCGCCTCGACGACCTCCCGGGGCGGGTGCTGCGGGCGGCCCGGATCGTGGCGTCGAACCGCAACCAGTTCGACCGCGACCTGTACGCGGGCGTGATGCACGCGTTCGTCCTGTGGGGGTTTCTCACGCTCCTCATCGGGACGACCATCCTCGGCATCGACCTCGACCTCTGGGAGCCCGTGACCGGCGAGTCGTTCTTCGTCGGCGATTTCTACCTCTCGTACTCGTTCGTGATGGACGCGATGGGGCTGCTGTTCGTCGTCGGCGTCGGCATGGCCATCTACCGACGCTACACCGAACGCGACGGTCGCCTCTGGGGCAAACACACCTCGTTGGAGGACGACGCGTTCGTCTGGACGCTGCTCGCGCTCGGGGTCGGCGGCTACGTGTTGGAGGCGTTCCGCATCATCGGCTCCGCCGAGTTCGTCGCCTACGAGCAGGTGTCGTTCGTCGGCTTCTTCCTCGCCGGCGTGTTCGCGGAGGCGGGCGTCACCGTCGGGACGGCGGAGACGCTGTACACCGTCACGTGGTGGAGTCACGCCCTGTTGGCGTTCGGGTTCATCGCCCTGATCCCGTACGCCAAGCCGTTCCACATGATCTCCTCGTTCGCGAACGTCGTCACCCGCGACGAGAAGGCCGGGGTCAGGCTGCCGGGTGTTCCCGAGGACGCCGGCCCGGACGAGATCGGCTACGGCTCCATCGACGATTTCTCCTGGCGACACGTCCTCGATCACGACGCCTGCACGAAGTGCGGGCGCTGTTCCTCGGTGTGTCCGGCGAAGGCCTCCGGCCGGAACCTCGACCCACGCGACGTGATCCTCGACCTGAAGCAGTACCGCGAGTCGCTGGACGCCGGCCGCACGGAGGAGGTCGAGATCGTCGCTGACGGCGGCGACTCCGTCATCGCCGCCGAGTCCATGGAGTCGTGTATGTCCTGTATGGCCTGCATGGACGCGTGTCCCGTCGACATCGAACACGTCTCGGAGTTCACGCAGATGAACCGCCGGCTCACCGAGACGGGGCAGATGGACGAGATGGTGCAGGACGCGATGATGAACGTGTTCCAGAACGGCAACACGTTCGGCGACCCCGCCCGCAAGCGGCCGGACTGGACCGACGACCTCGACTTCGAGGTGCCCGACGCCCGCGAGGAGGACGTGGAGTTCCTCTGGTACGTCGGCGAGTACCCCAGCTACGACGAGCGCAACCAGCGGGTCGCCCGGTCGCTGGCGACGCTGTTCGAGCGCGCGGACGTCTCCTACGGCATCCTCTACGACGACGAGCAGCACGACGGCAACGACGTGCGCCGCGTCGGCGAGGAGGGCCTCTTCGAGATGCTCGTCGAGGACAACACCGAGGCGTTCGCGTCGGCGACCTTCGAGAAGGTCGTCACGACAGACCCGCACTCGATGAACACCTTCCGCAACGAGTACCCCGAGGTGTCGGAGTTCGACGACCCCGTTTTCCACTACACCGAGGTCGTCGAGAACCTCGTCGAGCAGGGTCGACTCGGGCTCGACGGCACGGAACTGGACTACACCGCGACGTACCACGACCCGTGTCACCTCGGCCGGATGAACGACGTGTACGAGGCGCCCCGCGACCTGATCCGTGCGACCGGCGTGGACCTCTACGAGATGCCGCGCAACCGCGCGGACTCGTTCTGCTGCGGCGGCGGCGGTGGCGGCCTCTGGATGGACCACGACGAGGAGACGAAGCCCAGCGAGGAACGCCTGCGCGAGGCGCTCGAGGACACCGACGCGGGCGACGCCGTCGAGAAGTTCGTCGTCGCCTGCCCGATGTGCGGGACGATGTACGAGGACGGCCGGAAGACCGGGAACTTCGAGGACGACATCGAGATCGTCGACATCGCGGAACTGCTGTGTGAGGCGCTGGCGACGAAGGACGGCGTCGCGGTCGACGCGCCAGTGGACGCTGACGGGGACACGTCGCCGACGGCGGCCGACTGACGGGAAAAACAACGAAACGATCCACGATTCGTAAGTTACGGTGAAGAATCAATTTCATGGGGCCGATGGATGTTCTATGCGCGTTGACGCCACTGACGGACGGATCTACCTTCCGAAGTCGCTACGCGAGGAGTTCGGTGACCGATTCGAGTTGGTGGAACGTGAGGGTCGGATCCTCCTGATTCCGGTCGCGGACGACCCGATCGCCGCACTCCGTGAGGAGTTTCGGAACGTCGAGGGGACCGCCGAGGAGCTCGCCGCAGCGGCCGAGGAGGAGGCTATCGATGAGGTGGGTCGGTGAGCTACGTCGAGACGGGTTTCGTGCTCGCGTTGATCAAGGAGGACGGCTGACCCTCGGCTGCCGCCGAGGAGTACTACCGTGAGCACGCCGACGACCTCTGGACCTCGCCGCACACGCTGGTCGAACTGATGCTCGTCGCGTACCGAGAGGAACGAAACGTCGAACGAGTCGTCTCGAACGCCGCCGCCCTCGTGGAAGTTCGCGGGGAGACGGACCCGGTGTTGGCCGCGGCCAACGCGGTCGAGGAGGACGGACTGACCCCGTTCGACGCCCTCCACCTCGTCGCCGCCGACGGCGACGCGATCGTCTCCTCCGACGGGAGCTACGACGCGGTGACCGAACGGATCGCGCTCGAGGACTTGGCGGAGTAGTCCGAGAACAGCCCGGATGTCGTCGCGCTACGACCGCGAGGCGTCGACGTCGATCGCGTCGACCGGGCAGATGTCCACACAGAGCATGCAGTCGATACACTGGTCCTCCCGGGTCGGCTCGACCTTCGTTTCGCTTTCCGGATGATCGGGCGTGTCGACCCAGTCGAACACGTCGACCGGGCAGTTCTCCAGACACGCGCCGTCGGCGATGCAGATGTCGTAGTCGACGGCGACGTGGGCGCCGTGGATACCGAGCTTCTCCGGCGGGTCGACCGGTCCCCACACGTCGAGGCCGTTCTCCTCGCCGGCCTTCTCGCGGTTGGCGTCGAAGTTCGGATCGATTCCCATTGCCGGTCATTGCCGCGACACGTACAAAAGCGCCGGCATCCGGGCACAGCCGCGAGACGCCGGCGGTCGGAGTCGCGACGGGCGGTACGGTTACGGCCGCCGGAGGAGAGATCCGGGGCGTGAACCGAGTCAACGCGGACGACCTCGACTGGGACGAGACCGACCGCGGCGAGTCGGTCGGCTGGCGACGCAAGCGACTGGCCGCGGCCGCCGACGGCGAGGATCTGGGCTGTAGCCTCTATGAACTCCCGGCGGGCAAGCGCGCGTGGCCGTTCCACTACCACGCGGGCAACGCGGAGGCCCTGTACGTCCTGTCGGGGCAGGGAACCCTGCGCCACGCCGACGGGACGAGCCCGCTGTCTGCGGGCGACTACGTCTCGCTCCCGGCCGGCGAGGACGGCGCCCACCGCGTCGTCAACGACTCCGAGAGCGCCCTCCGGTACCTCGCGGTCTCGACGATGCGCGACCCGGAGGTGCTCGTGTATCCGGACTCCGACAAGGTGGGCGCGATGGCGGGCACGGCGCCGGGCGGCGAGAACGAGCGCGACGTGGACGCGTACTTCCGCCGCGGCGACGCCGTTGACTACTGGGACGGCGAGGCGGAATAGCGGGACGGGCGGGTCGCTTCGACCGAAGCCACATATCCGCCGAGCCCGTGGATCGGGTATGTCCGTCCCCCGCCTCGTGTACGACGACGACTGCGGGTTCTGCACGTTCTGCGTCTCACACGCGCTGGAGTTGGGCGAGTTCGAGGCCGTCGGCTTCTCCGAGTTGGCCGAGGACGACGACCTCCGCGCCCGCCTGCCCGACGGCTACGAGGACTGCATGCACCTCGTCACCGACGCCGCGGTGTACTCCTGCGGCGAGGCGCTCGAACAGGTCGCCAAGCGCACCGGCGCGACCGGCTGGTGGCTCACTACGGCCGCGAAGGGGCTCCCGAAGTACCCGGAGGCCCGCGAGGCGATGTATCGGTGGGCCGCCGACCGGCGGGCGCTGTGGGGGGCGTTCGCACGGCGCGACTCGCTGTCGGGCGGGGACGGATCGGCGTAGCGCCTCAGCAGTCGGGAGCGGCGGAGACGGCGGCGGCGGTCCGCCGCAGCGCCGCCCGGCCGGGCGCCAGGTCACGCGGGGGTGCACGACGGAGGTACGCGTCGAGCGCCCGCCGGACGACCACGACCTCCTCGGCGTCGAACCGTTCGCGTCCGTTCTCGATCGCTGCCAGCGCGTCGAGTTCCGGGTACCCCTCGGGGCCGTCGTCCGCCTCGACCGCCCGCCGGACTCGGTCGAGAAGCGCGACATGGACTACCCACGCCTCCTCGCGCGGGAACGCGAGCGTTTGCCACCCACCCTCGACTGTGTCGGCCATCTCGGTTGGCGCCTCAGAGTCCACCCACTTAGCTATGGTCATGATTCTCACATGGGAGGCGCGACGGACACGAGAGCGGCCCCTCCGACGGCACTCGCCCGCTAGGAGAAGGCCGGGATTCCGGTCAGATCCTCTCCGAGGATGAGCGAGTGGATGTCGTGGGTTCCCTCGTAGGTGTACACCGTCTCCAGGTTGCTCATGTGTCGCATCGGCGAGTAGTCGGTCGTGATCCCGTTGCCGCCGAGCATCTCGCGGGCGACGCGCGCCTGATCGCGGGCCATCCGGACGTTGTTACGCTTCGCCATCGACACCTGCTGGGGTCGCAGGTCGCCGCGCTCCTTCAGGTCCGCGAGGCGATACGCGAGCAGCTGCGCGAGGGTGATCTGCGTCGCCATCTCCGCGAGCTTCTCCTGTTGGATCTGGAAGCGGGCGATGGGTCCGCCGAACTGATCGCGGCCGGTCTGGTACTCGCGGGCGGTCTCGAAGCAGTCGCGGGCGGCGCCGACGGCGCCCCAGGCGATACCGAACCGGGCCTGCGTGAGACACGACAGCGGCCCCTTCATCCCCTCGACGGCCGGCAGGACGTTCTCCTCGGGGACGCGCACGTCGTCGAGGACGATACCGCCGGTGACGGAGGCGCGCATCGAGAGCTTCTCGTCGATCTTCGGCGTCTCGACCCCGTCGCGGTCGGTCTCGACGAGGAAGCCACGGACCGGCGATCCCTCCTCCGAGGTGAGCTTCGCCCACACGACGGCCACGTCGGCGATGGGGGAGTTGGTGATCCACGTCTTCTCGCCGTTCAGGACGAACCCGTCGGCGTCGCGCTCGGCGCGCGTCTCCATCCCCGACGGGTTCGAGCCGTGCTCCGGTTCGGTCAGCCCGAAGCAGCCGACGGCCTCCCCCTGCCCGAGCGCGGGAAGCCACTCCTCCTTCTGGGCGCCGCTCCCGAACGCGTGGATGGGGTACATCACGAGCGCCCCCTGCACGCTGGCCATCGACCGAAGACCGGAGTCGCACGCCTCCAGCTCCTGCATGAGCAGCCCGTACGCGCGCTCGGAGACGTTCGGTGAGCCGTACCCCTCCAGGTTCGGCGCGTAGAACCCCAGCTCCCCCATCTCGGGGATGAGCTCCGTGGGGAAGGTCCCGGCCTCGTAGTGGTCGGCGATGTCGGGGGCGACCTCCTCGGCGACGAACTCCCGAGCGGTGTCCCGGATCAGCTTCTCCTCCGCCGAGAGGTCGGCCTCGAGGCCGACGTAATCGAGCATACGAGGACTCGGTGACACGTCGACAAAGGAGTGTCGGGATCCGCCGGATCGACGATGACACTCCCGGGCGCGATGGCGACGACGTCGACTTGTCCCTCCACGAGGCACTTGTCGACCGCGTCCGAACTCGGCGGTATGCAACGGCCCTCCGGTCGCGCCGCGTTCGCCTGCGCGGCGTGTCTGCTGTGCGTGCTCTGGGCGGTCGTCGGGGCGACTGCTGCGGATCCGGCGTCCGGGACGGACTCGGCGACTGATGCGGACTCGGCGATCGCGACCGACGATCCCGGACCGGGCGACGACGTCCGGATCGAGGGGTCGGTCAGCGGTGTCGATGGCGACCCCGCCGCCGACGCGGCGGTGATCGTCGGCGAGTCGGCGACGCTGCGCGAGCGATCGACGGACGGACTCCGCGCGCTCGCGGCCGCCGACCCGCCGAACGTGACCGTGGTCAGACCCGACCACGACGGGGCGTTCGCGACGACCGTCGGCTGGGATCGCGCCGACGCCGCCGTCGCCGTGAGCGACCGTGGCGTCAGCGAACTCCGGGTCCTCGGCCACGAGAACGCGACCCTCGCGCTGCGGTTGCACGAGCGCCGCCCCCAAGTCGTCTTCGCGCATTTCGGCTCGGTCAGCCACGGGGAACGGCGCGGGGATCTGCTCGTCAGCCTCGTCAACAACGGCGAGGCGACGATCCGACGCCTCTGGGTGACCGTCACCTCGCTGCCCGCGGGGTGGTCGGTCGCGGCCGTACGCGGCGACGGACAGTATCACTCCGCCAACCGAACGCTCGAGTGGGCGTCGGTCCCGCCCGGTGAGGAGGTCGACACGATGGTCGTCGTGTCGGTGCCCGTGACCGCCACCTCCCGGGAGTACACGGTGGGACTCGAGGCTGTCAGCACGACCCACCCGGTCACAGTCGAGAACGAGACCGTCGAGGTACTCGCGTCGGAGACGCCGGGGCCGACGACCGCGCCGCCACGAACCGAGGGGACGGAGCACACGGGCGCACCCGCACGAACCGGGTCGGCGGGTCCGACCGGGGGGTCGGAGCCCTCCGGTACGGTCGGTGCCCGGACGAACGCGACGGCCGACGGCTTCGGGGTCGTGGCGACGGCCGGCGCGGCAGTGGCCGCGGCGGCTATCGTCGCGTTCGGGTGCCGTCCCCGGGAGTGATCGAATCCCAGGGTCGCAGACACCGCGTTCCCGAGGGGAAACCCGGGCACGGAAAGCTTACCAACTCCACCGCGAAAGAGGAACGACGAATGGCCGACATGCCCTCCTCCATCCCCGGAATCGGCGGGCCGTGGTCCCGGGGCGACGACGACGGCGACCGCGACCCGCGGGTGATCGGCGTCGACGGCGACGACGCCGACGACGTCCTCGCGGCGCTCTCCTCGGACACCGCCCGCGCGATCCTCTCCGCCCTCCACGACAGCCCCGGCCCCGCAAGCGACGTGGCCGACCGCGTCGACACGTCGCTGCAGAACACCCAGTACCACCTGAAGCGCCTGCGGGAGGCGGACGTCGTCGAGGTGGTCGACACCGTCTACTCCCAGAAAGGTCGCGAGATGGACGTGTACGCCCCCGCCGACGGGCCGCTCGTGCTCGTCGCGGGGCCCGAATCCGAGGCGTCGGGCGTCCGTGCGACGCTCAGTCGCCTGCTCGGCGGGATCGGCGCCGTCGGCCTCGGCGCCGTCGTCGTCGAGACCGCCCTCGACGGCCCGTTCGCGCCGTCGATGGGGTTCGGCTCGGCCGGCGGCGCGGACGGCGGTGCCGGCGGCGACGGGACCGGCGTGAGCGTCGAGTCGACGAACGCGACGGCAACCGAGGCGGCCGCCGACGCCGCGGCGACGCCGACGCCGACCGGGACCGCGGGCGACGGCGGGATGGGTATCCAGGAGGTGACGGAGACCGCCGGGGAGACGGCGACGCCCGCGCCGACGCCGTCGCCGGCTCCCGAGTCGACCGCGACCGAACTGGCGAGAGAGACGACGTACGCCGTCGCCGGCGACGCCGGACCGACGCTGATCGACCAGCTCGCCGCCTCGCCGGGGTTCCTGTTCCTGTGTGGCGGGCTCCTCGCGCTCGTGGTGGTCGCCGCGGTCGCCGCGGTCGCCCGCCGTCGCGGCGGCGCGTGAACCGCCTCGTCCGTCCG
>Ga0207733_100503_pt1 | contig 22418 bp, 23 predicted proteins | sample A23P3SouthBayCA_FD_187735 | JGI IMG/M metagenome (GOLD analysis project Ga0207733, IMG submission 187735) | Aerobic enrichment media microbial communities from Eden Landing Ponds, California, USA - A23 P3 (SPAdes) | ecosystem: Environmental > Aquatic > Marine > Unclassified | place: Emeryville... | reverse complement strand
TTGCTCGGTCTCCGACTCGATAGGGTCAACCGCGGTCTCCATCCAGGCCTCGACCTCGTCGTCAGAGAACCCGCCGTCAATGTCGTCGGCTGTGGCAGCGCCGTGAAGCCCTGCCGACGCGACCGCGTGCTCGGCGTCGGCGATCGTCCAGAACCGGTCGCGGTGTTCGACGAGACCGTGTTCCTCGAGGCGCTTCAGCGTGGGGCCGACGCTCCCCTCCGGCACGTCGACGGCGTCGACGATCTCCCGCTGGCGAAACGCTTGGTCGGCGTGCTCAAGGAGGAAGCGATACACCGCACCCTGCGTGGTGTCCGGCGCGAGGTCGGGAAGCGACGGCCCATCCTCGTCGATCGACCGGAACTCGTCTTTCGAGATAGGCATCTTGGGTATTGGTTTGTATTAGATACTATTAGGTCTTATCGACAGCGCTCGCCACACAGACTGGTGGATAGCGGTATTCGCAGGCTTTTCCGGGTTCAAGGCTCTCTTCGTGCGGTTCCACGTTTCGTGCTTCACCGACGGCGGCGGGGTGCTTCAAAGTGGTCGTGATTACCACTCTAATCAAAACCATATGAATATTTGTCTGAAGTGTCGAATTCCGCAGTTAGAAGTCCTATCAGACCGGATTAACAACTCATAAATCACATACCGCTATACCGAAACTGAGCCGTGGGAAGTTGAGACTACAGTGGGTTTAGCGGGGCTGTGATGCGTGAATTTGACCGATGCGATCGTAGAAAATACCTCAGATCACTCTCCAAGCGGCCATTCTTGTCACACTTCCGATCGTATGGGTGAATATTCGAGACTTCCAATAGTATAGCCACTCAGACGGCGCGCTAACCCAGACAGAGTGCCTATCTACCCGATTCCAGTCTCCTTCTTCAGCAGCGTCAGCGTATTGTCGGCCGTCACAATGGGTGAGTGTTCGTACTCACCAGTCAACTCGACTTGGACGAGCAAGTCGACCGCTCGCCAGATCGAGTACAGCAGACACGCAAACGCGAAGTAGAAGAATCGAAGCCCGAAATCCTTCGATGTCGTCGCTGGCATGAACCGTTTGATCGACCTGTACCCACTCTCGATCTCCCAGCGATAGCCATACTCCGTGAGGTGCCCACTCCCGCAATTCGTCATGAACACCGAGTACTGCCGGTGATCGTCGTGCTCGGAGTCTTCATTCCGGCGGTAGACCAGCGTCGTTTCGTGCCACTCGTTCTTGCCCAGATGGAGCTTCCGGTCGGTTTCATACCGGTCTTGGTCCCGCTGGAGTAATCGCTTGGCTTGGGCTTTCTCGCTGGTCTGCATCCGCTTCGGCACGACATACGACAAGCCACGCTGGCTAAGCATCTCCAGGACGTGTTGACTATCGAACTCTCGGTCCATCAGCACGTTATCGACGTGGACGAGCTCTTCAGCCGAATCCAGCAAATCCCCGACGATCTCCTTGCGTGACTTGCCTTTCCGTACCGGGCGGGCATCAAGCACGAGTGGGATAGCGTTGCCGACCAACTGGACTGTCGCCCATTGGTAGGCGTACTCGTCGGTCTTCTCCTTCGTCCCGATGATTTCGTCTTCGTGGCCCGTTCTATCACCGGTGAAGGGGTCAGCTTCGGTGATATCGATGGCGACGATGCCCGCTCGAAAGAACTGCTCCGTCTCCGCGACTTCGCTCAGAAGCCTGTTGACGGCCTGTCGGTACATCTCGCGAATCTCTGATACCGAGAGATCGCGAATCTGCTCGCGATGGGCGTGCCCTAACGGTGTCCGCTCACGAGTCGACTCGTAGGTGAAGCTACGAGCGCCCTCGTTGGCCGCGAGGCGCTCACGAAGTCCGAGATACGTCTGTAAGTCCCAGTAGGCGTTCTCGTGAATCTCACAGCCGTCTCCACGATCCAGCGAGAATGCCGGGAAGACAATGTGACTGACGTGGTCGGTGATTGTCTTTGCCCGCTCCAGAACGGTCTGATCATCTGGTACTGAGTCGTCTTCAATATCGTTCCGATAGCTGAGCTTCCGCTCTGGCTCTCGTGGAATCGCGATACCGGCATTCTGGGCCTTGATGAGGATCGTTCGAGCTGCCGTTTGGACGGCCTCGCGTAGGTCGACAGAGAACCGCTCGTGCCAACTGCGCCATACCGTCGATTGATTCGGCATACGCTCAAAACCGAGGTCTCGTCGGAGTGCTGGTCGCTGTTGGAGGAACGTCAAGAGTGCCGTTTCGTGGTCCCAGCCGTGAATCTCTTTGAGCAAGAACAACCGCACCAACTGCGACATCTGATACCGCGTAGAGCCAAAATACTCGTCGTGCTGCCCAAAGTCGACGTATTTCAGCGGATACTGACATATGAACTCCGCAATCGACTCGTGGGCGTCGTGATCGAACCAGACTCTGGCGACGGTTCGAATGTCCGATTGGAGAGCAGAAACTGAACTCCGGTCGTATAGTGGTGTCGACCCGTATGCAGGCCACTCGACATGCTGTAACTGTGCGATAGTCCGAAAGACATCCCGTCGCGATTGCTCTGTCGATGACATAGTAGATAACGTTATGTTAAGGGCTTGAAGCCGGAAATCGAAGCAATGAGCAGTCCAGTAGATCGAGCGGGAGAGTTTTGATGCTGATTATACGAACCGCTCGATACAGCTCATCGCCTGACTGATATCTTGGCATCGAGAGCCGGCCAACTCACGACAGTCGACGCAGTCAATGCCACCAGAATCAACGTCGCCGTCGCCAAGTGTGATGTCACGATAACCGGTTCCAGCGACTCCGTGACGGTCAGCCCACCCAGCACGACTTGAACCGGTAACAGGAGAGCGGCGAATACAGCAGATCCTCTCACGATGGCTCTCTCCCGGGTGTACCAGGCAACGAGTGCCGTCGAGATGATTAGCAGTCCGACGATCATTGCGAGCCCACGGTGGGCCCACTCGGCAAAGATCTGGAGTGCCGAATACGGCGAATTGGCGATGATCTCTGGGTGTAAGAAGGGGACGACCGTTCCGTAACACATCGGCCAGTCGGGACAGGACAGGCCAGCCCCGATCGCACTCGTGTACGCACCGAGAATCATGAGTACGTACGTCCCAGCCAGCGTGACCGAGGCGAGCTGGTGGTATCTGATACGTCGAACGATGGCTTGTGGGCGGTACGAACGGGTGTGCGTTTCTTCCATTGTATCTTCTCCTTCTTGTCAATCGACAGTGATAGTCACGTCATCCATTCCACCCATGAGCCCGCCGAAGGCCGTCTCGTATCCTTCGTGCCGTGCGGTCTGCGGCTGGACGGTCACCCGCAACGAGAGTTCGTCACCCGATTCGACACCGTCAACGACTGCGCCGTAGTGGTAGTTCAGGTTCGGATCGAGCGTCCGTGTGAATTCACCCTCGTAGACTGTCTCGCTCCCCCTCGAGAGCGTGCCTTCCAGTCCCATCGCGGGGAGAATCATCCGATTGTACCGGGACCGTGCGGACACGGCGACGTACTGTCCGTCCCCGTCGATACCGGCTGGCGGCGTCTCGAGGACGGTCACGACGAATTTCGCATCGTTACTCATCCCGGAGCCGATGGCTGTGCCCGGAAGGTCGCTTTCGGACGGCGCCAGCGAGTCGGGCATCATCTCCATTTCCATCGGGTCAACCGCCCCGGGTGTCGCGGTCTTGTCCTCCATTCGCTTGAACATGATCTCCTCTTTCGCCTGCTGGCTGTACTCGAAGGGAATCTCGACGGTCGTTGGCTCCGAGAATCGTCCCTGGAATGCTCCCGACCGACGGGTAGACATCGCGCCGACGCTCAGTTTGACCGTGTACTCCCCATCGCCATTCAGCCCGAAGTTCGACCCGTAGTGAAAGCCCATCGGCTGAGAGAGCATCGGATAGATTGCCTCCTGGGTGACGAGCGAGTCGCCTTGGTAGATCTCCGCCGAGAGTCCAGTGTCCGGAAGCACCGTCATCGTCTCGGGGTCCCAGACGCTCGCCATCAGGTGGACGTCGTCCTCGTCGGCGATTTCGGTCAGCGAGACGGAATCGCCGTTGACATTCCAGAACCGGTGGGCATAGCTGTACATGAGTCCAAACGCGTAATCGCCCTGGGTGGCCATCCCGGACATCTTCATCCCCTCGACGTGACTTGGAATGTAGATAGCGTCCGGTCGATCTTCCGGGATCGGCGGGATGCCAATCGGCCGTGTTTCGAACAGTCCCATACAGCCGGCGAGGGCTGCCGACCCGGTGAGAGCAGCGCCAGCCTGCAACAACGCACGTCGATTCATGTCTGACACTCAGAACCCTCGGAAAAAGCCGATTCTGGTCCGGTCCTCGAATCGTCGTCAGAGGACATGTACCGCAGCTACGACTAGGATTCGGGTCGTGGCTTCGGAACCGCTCGGTATCGGCGGGGCGGGACGAGGAAGTTCCCGCGACGGCGGACGAAAATATACTCGAGGATGCCGTTGTTGACACGCTGACGGATCGCCGGTGTGACTTCGGTCAGATCGGTGCCGTTCATCCCCCGACGGACATCCTCGAAGTCCGTGATTCGACGCTGCAGGGACGGAAAGTGGAGACTTGCTACCTTCTGGTCCGACCCGATATCATCCGTCGATTCGAAGTGGCGGCGGAGGAGTTTCACGTTTCCATCCGCGTCTCGGTTCGCACGGGCGGCCTTCTGTGCGTGACCAACGCGGCCGTGGTCTCTCGCGTCCGCTTCGATGTCGTCGACGAACTGGTCAATATCGCTATTCGAGCCTAGGTTCGACCCGACCCCCTCAACGAGGTCGTTCTCTGCGTGGCCGGGACTGAACATCTCCATCACGCGGTCCTCGGAGGACTGTTCGTCGTACCAGTCTTCGAGACGCTGGCGAAGATTGGCGATCACTTTCGTCGTGGCACCCACGAACGGCCCATCTTGGATGGTGACGTAATCCTCGGTCGCCTGGTTCCCCCTGAAGCCAGCCTCGAAGCCCATGAACAGCGGCGAGGCCTCCGGAACCGGTCTCGAGTCGGGAATCCCAGCCGCATCTTGGTGTTCGGCTGGGAGCCCAGCACCGACGAACCCGGTCCGTCGTGACTCGATCGTCGCGACGTCGGTGAGTCGGGTGTCGACGGAGACGCCATTCGCTTGGTCCTGCTCGTCTCGAAGGGCCTGTTCGGCTTCGAGCACCACGTCGGCGCGATCGCTCGCGAGGTGGACGACCGCGTCCTGTGTATCGAACCGTGGGGATTCGAACGGTGAGAGCGCCCGTGGCTCGGGAAGCTCTATGTTCTCAGGAAGGGGTTGATCGAACCGCTCGAAGTACGAAGGCGAGTACGCGATCGAATGGAGCAAGCCCTCGTGGCTCCACTCGTAGGCCCGGTCCAGAACCGTCAGTGCTCGTTCGAGTGTCGATCGGGTGTCAGTCGACGGTTGACCATTCCCGTCGAAGTTGATGTAGAGGAGTATCTGGTGTTTCGGGAGTTGGGAATTCCCGTGTTCGTCGTGGCGGATGTACTCGCGCCAGGCGTGTTGGCGTGAGGGTTTCGCGTTCGGATCACCGGTCGGGACCGGCTCGGGGCCACCGAGGTCCAAGCAGGCACTCAATGCACTCGCGCCCCCAAGCGCGACGGCTGTTTTGAGAACCTGTCGCCGAGGAATATCGTCGTCGAGGAGATCCATCACTATTTCGAACCTCTGAACTCGACGGAAAGCAGAGTTCTGGTTCGGTTCTCGAACGAGTGTCTACAGCGTCTCACGAGTCGTTCTCGGTCGTATCTGGCTCACCGGCGAGTAGCCCGTCAACGAGTCGCGTGAACCGATCAACCAGTCTGTCGGCGACCGATGGCTCGACCAACCGAAGCATCCGAGCCGTCTCCTCCGGATGTGAAAGAACGAGCGTGACGTGGTTTTGAGCATCGCGCTGCTTGTCGACGAGCTCCTGTTCGACGAGATGGTCGAGATGCCATTCGAGGGTACTTCGTGCGATATTCAACCCATCTGCGACGATGTCGGGCGCGCTGGGCCCGTTCGTCATGAGATAGACGAGGATGTCGCGAGCGGTTTCCCTGCGTAGCACGGCCAGTGCTCCTCTCTCCCAAGGACCGTAATCGGGCGTGTAGTAGTGCGTTCGCCCGTACAGTGATTCTTCGGTGATCGCATCCTTTCGCTTGAGTTTCTTGAGGTGGTACTGGACTTGGCCGGGGGCGAGGTCAAGTGCCCGTGTGAGTTCGTTGAAATGGATCCCGGGATGGTCGGAGACGAACTCGTGAATCCGCGTTCGCTGGTATGTCATACTGCTGACCCCTCGTGACTGACGGTTCGCGCATAGTAGACCGCCGCGACGACGAGTGCGACAAGTAGCACGTCCATTCCGTGTTCGAAGAGGTGGTGTGTCGTCGGCGAGAGCATTCCGAACATACTGAAGCCGGCGACAACGGACCGACCGAGAAGAGCTATGAAAGCAGCGACGAGCAACAGGTACGGTCGTGACCGTCGTCGGACGAGTGCAGCAAACGCCACTCCTAACAGAAGTGCCGTGCCCATCGCCGCGATGGTCACGAGTATCAGTAGGGTAGCAGACCCGATGTCGGGAACCGCGTGGAGTGGAATAGTCGCCATTATCTCTCCGTTAAGTGTGGACGCATCTGAGTGTGTCGCAACGGGTCTGTTCTGGAGTTGTTATGTTCATGTTGAGTTCATCCTCCGACCACAGGCTGCGAGATAATCCACAGCGAAAGGACCGTATAGCCGATCATCAAGACGACGAGCGGAAGGTGACCCCGGCGGGCATCCGAGAGTGAGGGATACCGCTCGACTGCGACGTGGTGGGCCGCTACGACTCCAATGACGTGCCCTATGACGATCAAAAGCACCTGTGATCCCCAGAAGACCTGTAGTGAAAGCCACCCGAACGGATCGAGCGAGTCGACACCGATTTCGAGTGGTTGGGCGCTGATCTCGAGCAGTCGAGCTGTGCTCCGAACGACGTATGGGTAGTTATGCGCGACATCGTAGGCGGCTGCAATGGGGAGAATAGTGGGTGCAAACGCTCGGGCTGCTCCACGCCACGCTGTCTGCCCCCCATCGGTCGCGATCTCGCCCCCGAGACGTGGGGAGATCCCGAGCGCGTCACCGGCCAAGACCGTCAGCGCAAACGCTCCGACGAACAGGACGAGTCCGAAACCATAGAGGAGAACACTCGTTGGCGGGCCGGTCCCAATCGCGTCCCGAACACCGAACAAGACGGTCTGGTACAGTCGGGTATTGGTGAATCCGTCGAAGCTGACAGTGTAAACAGCAGCGACAACGAAGACGACGATTGCCAGCCCCGAGACGGGGTCGCTACAACCTCGCCACGGTGGTCGAACCGAAATCTCAACGTTCCCTGCAGGAGTTCGGTTAATGGACACCCCTGCGACGTGGCCAAACAAGCGATACAGCACACCCAGCGGGTCGGCCCGTTCGAACCAAGTCGGTCCGAAGAGTACTGCCCCGGTGAGCATAACGAACGCATAGACGGAAATCACGACGGTCGTGAGTGTTGGCGACCGTGGGATGACAGTCAAGTTCTCGACAATACCGATGAGGAGGAGAAAGCCAGCCAGCGCGGGCCAGGCGCCTAGCTGGGAGGGATATCCACCCAAGACTGCCAGCTGTCGCCCCTCAAGCCGACACAGCCCACGGTAGACTGCCCGCCACGGAGAGAGTGCGTTCCACGGGGAGCCGAGCAGGATAGCGAGCAGTCCCACGCCGCGAAACCAGACCGGCCACGTGAACACTGTCGCAAAGTTCTCCGCAGCGACCTGCCGTCCGAGGACCCCAAACGCGAGTGCCGTGACGACACCGAAGAGGAATGTGACTCCCACGACCGCCCGAATCCAGTAGGCTGTCCGGGCGTCGGCCGTTGTGAGCGTGCGTCGTCTCGTCTTCGTGTTTGTTCGATCCGTGATCGCCAGCCACACGGCGGTCAGTGCGACTGTTCCACCAGCACCGAGAAAGAGCAACGAGAGTGGAATCGGTGCGTTGAATCGCGATCCGGTCACGTCGTGGGCACTCGCCACACCAGGGAGGAGCATCAGCAGACACAGGGTCAAGATTCCCGGGACCCATAATCGAGAATACCGACGACGATCCATCACGTACGGCTACGAAAGTCTGGAGAAAAACGTCCATGGTTTGGTTCTCGAATCCGCCGGGCGAACGAGCAACCCTTTGAATAAGGATAGCTGATCAATCAACATGCGCCATCGGACTCTTCTGGTTCTCTTTATGATCTCGGGAGTACTGGTGGCGCTCGCATTGGTGGGACTCGGATTCTCCTCCGGTGGCGAACTCACCGAACGCTGGGTGAGTGAGACGCCGCGAGACAACGAAGTCAATCATCACGCCGTCGGGGTCGGACCCGAAGGAAAGGTCATCGTCGCCCCCGTCGCGGAGGTGCCCAACAGCGACGTTCCTCTTACCGATACATCCTGCGCACTCGTACGGCTTACACCGGAGAACGGTTCGTCCCTATGGCGAACCGGAATGCCGTCGGACGATTGCTTCACGCACGCCCTGACCGAACCGGCTATCGAGGACGTCGACAGCGACGGTGAACTCGAGGTCATCGTTTCCTCGACCGAGGACGCCGTCATTGCATACTCGGCAGAGAGCGGGACGGAGAAGTGGCGTGTACCACTGCATACTTATGGATACGGCCGCCCCACCATCGCGAACGTCTCTTCGGCACCGGGACCGGAGGTCGTCACGAGTGATATTAAAGGTGGCGTCGTCGTGGTCCACGGGAACGGGAGCGTAGCCTGGCGATTCAGTCTGAACGAAACGCATTGGTCGACGCCGAGCGTCTGGCAAGCCCCGATTGTGAACGATTTCGACGCAGATGGGTCGCCCGAAATCCTCATCGGGAGTAGCAGGGGACCACTCCTCCTTTCGGCTAACGGAACGGTCGACTGGCAACAGAACGGGTCTGCCACATATACAGCGACAGCCCAGGTCGACGACGATCCAGCCATCGAGGTGTTCACCGCTGGAACCTCTTCGATTCGGGCCTACGATAGTCAGACTGGCGAGCGCGAGTGGCAACGTAATCTCACGAACGCTCGGATTCGGGCGGCTGCTGATGCAGATGACGACGGAAGGGTCGAGTTGTATCTCGGTCGAGTTGGAGGAGTCTTCTTGGCACTGGACGCCCAATCCGGCGAGACCGAGTGGTCGACGACGGTTTCGAAGAACGACGATACGATCGTTCCACCACCCGTCCTCGGTGACGTTGACGGTGACGCTCACTCCGAAATAGTCGGAGTCCTGAACAGTGGGACGGTCGTAGTTCTCGATCCTAACACTGGTGCGGAACTGGCCTTGTACGAGCGGAACGTCCCGATCTGGACGTTTCCGACCGTGCACGAGATTAACGACGATGAGACCGAAGAGATACTCGTTCGGTATGGGGACGGGCGGGTCGTCATGCTTGGCTATTCGTCGTGATCGACGTTCGCTGATTGGACCAGAATTGCCATACTACCACGCTCCGCTTCTCGTCCTGTTGCATGAGGACGCAAAGATCAACAACGACAGATGATGAATCGAAGAACGACACTACAACGCGGCGGCGCTACCTCAAGGGAACGCTCGGTGCTGCTGCCACTGTTGCTGCTATCCCCACTCTGAGCGGTGTTGCAGCCGCACACTTTCCCCTCGAACTCGATATCGATATTCAACCCGAGAACGCAGAGAACTTTATCGACGTAGACGAACACGAGTCAGTGTCGGTTGCCGTCCATCCCTCAGAGTTCCTCAACGGTGATGGTGAACGAGAGACGTTCGACCCCACGGACGAACCTGTGCGCTATCGGTTTGGGTCACGGTTCGTTGTTCAGGACGGCGAAGGTGCACGCCCACTCGACGACGGGGAGGTTACCGAGATCGAAAGCCATCATGGCGACAGTCACGATGTGCTGGTCCTGACCTTCCCGGTTGACGACATGGGATTCGATGGTGAGGAGGAGACTGGGTGGCTTTACTGGGAGCGTGATGATGCCGGCGAACACGGCTACGCTGGCGTCGACTCCGTCAGGATCTACGGTACAGAGACATCGAACCAGGAATTTCTAGATTTGCTGAGACAATTGGTGAACGGACGCACTCAACCGCCAGGACGCGAACAACCCTAGCACTGGATGGACTATCTGGACAGACCCGGTAGTCGACGAGGGTTTCGGGGAACGACGATACGATCGTTCTACCACCCGTCCTCGGTGACGTCGACGGTGACGCTCGCCCCGAAGTGGTCAGGGTACTGAACAGCGGAACAGTTGCGGTTCTCGATCCCGAGACCGGTGCGGAACTAGCCCTGTACGAGCGAACAGTTCCGGTATGGACGTTCCCAACCGTTCACGATATCGACGATGATGGTGCTGCAGAGATACTCGTCCGGTATGGTGACGGGCGAGTCGTCGCCCTTGAGTATGTCGGCGATGACGACGCAGTAGCCCCGAACTCGCTTGGCGTCTGGTTCGGCTCTCGAATCAATCAGGGCATTGGAGCGATTATTTAGGTTCGGCTCAAAACTCAAATTCGAATGCGCCGTCGAACGGTCGTTGCCATCGCGATTCTTCTGTTCGTTCTTGTGAGTCTCATCGCTGGGGGGATCATGCAGACCGGTGGATTCGGCGGCGGATCATCGGTCTTGTGGGTGAGCGACACGGCACGAGAGGTGAGTGGAAATCACCATGCTCCGGCAGTCGGGCGGATAGAAGACAGAGGGGTCGTATATGCACCGATCAGTGGGAGAGCGGATACCGAGAACTGTGAACTCGCGGCATTGAATGGAGCTAATGGCCACTCTAAGTGGCAGTATCAGATACCGGCGCCTGATTGTACGATTCACGCTGTCGCAGACCCGACCGTCGCCGATTACGACGCTGACGGTATCGACGAGGTACTAGCGGCGACGACAGAGAACAAACTCATCGCATACGACCCACTGACGGGCGATGTCGAATTCGAGCATGAGCTCACGTCGTACGGATACACAAAACCGATTGTCGCCGACGTCGTCGGGGATGGTGACCCAGAAATCGTCGTCATCGACGTTCGGGGAACGGTCTTCGTCATCCGTAGCGACGGGACTACTGTCTGGACCCGACAGCTCGGTTCGTATACCTGGGGGCAGCCCGCCGTCGATGATTTCGACGGTGACGGAGAGCCAGAAATCGCCGTCGGAGCGGGTGGTTCCGGTCAGCTCTACTTGTTCGAACACGATGGGAGGTCGGCCTGGGAGACACCGGTGTCGTTCGAGAGTTCTATCACGTGGATGGCGACAGGCCAGGCAGATGGCGACTCTGCCGCCGAGATCGTCGTCGCGACCGCCCGAGGTGGCCTCGTTGCGATGGTTGACGGGGATGCCAACATCGTCTGGGAGCGAGATCTCGGGTCGTTCGCAGCGGTCAATGCAGTCGTAGACGGCGACGGTGACGGATCATCGGAAGTGTACGCCGTTGCGAAAGACGGAATACTGTACAGTCTCGCTGCGGGCGACGGGACGACGGAGTGGACGACGACGCTCACGACCGCAGACGTCCAGATGATGCCGCCACCGTCGGTCGGGGATGTCGATGGAGACGGAACTGTCGAACTCGTTGCACCGACGAACGACGGCATCGTCTCCGTCGTCGACCCACGTTCCGGAGAGATCGTATGGACCTATGAGCGTGAGGATGCAATCTACACGCACCCGACCCTGGCCGATATCGATGGCGACGGCGACGTGGAAGCCTTTGTCATGTATGGACGAGGGCGAGTCGTTGCCTTCGACTTCGGTCGTTGACCGGCACCAACCCAACTTCCGTTTCTTGATCCATCACCCACTGAGGGGCTGGTAGATCGGTGGTTCGATATGCGGAACCTGAATCCCAAACAGCGCGAGGCTGTGCGCGATCGGCATCAGCCCGAGGAACAGGAACGCCACCCCAAGCGCACGGTGGAGTCGCTGACGGTTGGTCGCATCGACCGACTGGACGATCGTTCCGTAGATGAACAGCGTGGGGAAGGTCCCTAATCCGAGAACACCGAGCGTGAGGACACCGGCGAGCGGAGAACCGCGCGCGAACGCGTACAGGTAGGCCGGGTAGAGAAGCGGGCACGGGAGCAAGCCGTGGATGAGCCCCAGCCCGACGATACCTGGGCCCTGGGCCCACCCGTCGATACGTGACTGGAGCGTTCCGAAGACGCCGGCGAGTCGCCCCACAAGTGGAAATTCAATACTGCTTCCGTGGCTGCCGTGTCTCCCGCTCACGTATCGGAGGCCGGTCCCGACAATCAGGAGGCCGATGACCAACCCGACCGTTGCGCGTACGGCACCGCTGAATACCAGGACGACCGACGCAGCGTCGAACACGAATGCGCCTGCAAGTCCGAAGAGTCCGCCCAACGCGGCATAACTCACTGTTCGACCACCGTTGAACAGGAGGTGTTGGCGGAGTTCCCGAAACGTAATCCCAGACCGCTCGGGACTGCTCGTTGCACTTCCTCCGAACTGTTTGGCATACATCGTTACCAGGGGGCCACACATCCCAAGGCAGTGTGCCCCACCGAGGAGACCGATCAGGAAGAACGCAGAGAGTTCGATTTGCTCGGACGTTACTAACCCAGTATGGAGTACCACTGACAAGAGCGTCTCAGCCGCTGGAGCACCGAGTGTCATCCTGTCACCACTAGATAGTCCGAGTTCTAGCCCGCTGTTTCGTCTCTATGACTATAAGAGCATCATCCGAATCCAGACGAACGAGAACGGGCCAAGAGTACGCGGTGACGTGTATTCGAGACCCGAACCAGATACCCCAAATGTTCGAGACCGTAAGTACCCCTTATGGACAGACGAACGTTTCTCAGGTCGACCGGAGCAGTTGGAGCAATCGGTGGACTTGCCGGGTGTCTCGGGAGCGTTGGCCTCGGCGATTCGAATCCTAACGTCGCTCTCGGGGAACCCGATCGAGAATTCGAGAGTAGCGACGTTCCGTATCCAGCGTGGGGCGAACAGATTCCGGATGTTACCGTCCCCGCACCAGTCGATTCCCGAGAGATTCGTCTGCGTGACATCGAGACAGCGTCACTTCTCACATTCTTTTACAGTCATTGCCGAACCGTCTGTCCCGTCCTCATCTCGACACAGCGAAACATCCAGGCCCACGCACAAAACAACGGGTACAGCGACGTCGTTTCGTTCTTCCCGACGACGTTCGACCCCTCCCGTGACACTGCCGAGCGCCTTCGGACGTACGCCGACGATATGAACGTCGACGCCGATCACGAGAACTGGCACTTCCTCCGGCCAGCCTCGAAGGAGCGAGCCAAGGCAGTCGTACAGGACCAGTTCGGCGTCGCCTTCCAGCGCACCGAACCCGAGGACATGGACATGTATATGTTCACACACTCGGCCCTGACGCTGCTCGTCAACGCCGACGGGTTCGTCGAGCGCGCTTATCGCTCGAAATCGCCGGATGAAGAAACTATCATCTCTGATCTGAGAACGGTGAGAAACGCGTGAACCGTCGGCAGGCCGTTGCTACTATCGCAGGGCTCGGACTCACCGGGGGAAGTCTGTGGGTTGCCCAAAACGGTCTGCCGGGCATACAATCTCGAGGCGAGGAGCAGCTTCCAATCCGCGTCGAGACCCTGGACGCACGTGGTTCGACGGCTGGCGAAGCGGTCGTGCCGACACCAGATACAGTCACTGTGGTCGATCTCTTCGCCACCTGGTGTGCCCCTTGCGACGACCAGCTCGAGATTCTGAACGCGATTCAGCCCGAATATGAGGAGGTATCGTTCATCTCCGTGACGAACGAACGCCCGAGCGAGACGCTGACCAGAGCCGACATTGCCGAGTGGTGGAGTCGCAATAATGGTGCCTGGACCGTCGGCTTGGACCCCGGTAGCGAGCTGCTGGCGGCGTTCGGAGCGGGCGGACTCCCCTACATCGCCATCACCGACGAGAACGGAACCATCGAGTTCGGTCACAGCGGGCTCGCCGGGGAGAAAACACTCCGAGACCAACTCGATTCACTGGTGTAACATGGTCGAACCTGCAGTCGTTGGGGCGCTGGCCTTCGCTGCAAGCGCTGGCGTCGCGACGTTCTTCGCCCCCTGTGCGTTCCCGCTTCTTCCGGGCTACGTGGGGTACTATCTGAGCGAGAACGATGGGAATACGGGGATGCTCGCACCTGCTGGTGCCGCTGCCGGAGGCGCACTCGGTGCTCTCGCCGTCGTCGCGCTGCTCGTCCTGGCAGTGGGTCAGCCAGTGAAGACCGCACTGCCGGTACTCGAACCGATTATCGGGGTTGGATTGATCGCCTTCGGCATCGCGACGCTCATGAACCGCGGGCCGGAACTTCGCGTCCCGCTTCCGGAACGACCGGCGTCAGTGACCGGATTCGGTGTGTTCGGTGCCGTGTATGCAGTTGCCGCAGCGGGCTGTGTGGTGCCACTCCTCTTCGGCGTGGTCACCCAGGCGCTCGCATTACCGGCCCATTCGAGTGCCCTCGTGCTGGCCGTGTATGCACTCGGGGTGACGCTCCCACTTGTTGGAGTGACGTTGCTCGCGGGCGTCGGAATCGACTCCTGGCGCTCCTTGGGAACGTACTCGAGACGGGTCCAACAGGTTGCAGCCGTGGTGATGATAGTGGCCGGTGGTGGGCAGATCTACCTTGCAGTGTTCGAACTGGGCGTTCTGTGACGGGACCAGGACCCAAAGTGAGATCTCAGCCCGCTACAGATCCCTCGTGTTAGGTGATTTTCACTCGTCGAGTCACAACGGCGAGTATTGTCGCCAGTATCGTCAGCGCAACAGCGCCCGCAGCTGCAATCTCGTGTGTCGGGGAGACGTGCTGGACGGTGCCGTCCACGATCGGTTCGACCGGCAACAGGGTGTGATACGGTGTCCAGACAATCGGGACGAAGTAGTCGACAAGGTCGTTGAATCCGTACCAAATCACGGCAACGAAAATCGCTCGACCCGGAAAGTCACTGTAGCGATGGATGAGAAACGCTTGGACGACCATCCCCAAGTGTGAGACGAACAGGAAGGCGTACATCGCGTTCGAGGCGAGTTCTCGTCCGAACAGTGGAACGACCTGCGGTGGTGGCGTAACCGTCGCGAGAAACGCGTCTGCGAACACCGTCAGGACGTACGGCGTCCAGAGGCCGAGCTTGATACAACCGAAAAACGCCAGCATGTTCAGGTACTCGTTCGACCAGCCGAGTTTGTACAGCGCCAGCGAGCAGGCGATGAACAGCGTAGCCGTCGGACTGTCCGGGACGACCGGCCACGCGACGACCGGATCGAGTTGGAACTGGGGGATATAGTACCAGAAGCCGAATGCCGTTCCCGCGAGGTTGATCGCGACGATCACCCACGCGTACTGGAGGGCTACCGATTCGACTCGGTCAGGAAGTGGTGCGAGGTACCGAGCGAGGCGCTCAGTCGTGTCCGCGCCCATCTGGAGAGGGTGTCTGTGTGGGTCCGAAGTTGTCGGCTTCTGTGAGGAGCGCCACCAGATCCGCTTCAGTCACCGGCTGTTCGGTCGCCCCCAGCCCTGCATCGCGAGCCACCCGAACGGCACTCGGCGGGTGAAGGTTCGCGTCCGCCAACAGCGCGTCGTCGTAGAACACCTCCCGCGGGGTTCCGCTTCCAACGACGTTACCGCCAGCCATCACACAGACTCGGTCTGCGACTTCAGCGGCAAATTCGAGGTCGTGCGTCGACAAGACGACGCTGATACCGTCCTCGTGAATCTGCTCGATTCGCTCGGCGACCAGTTGGGACCGCTCGGGGTCGAGCCCTGCGAGCGGTTCGTCCAGCACGACTACGCTCGGTTCGAGGACGAGCACGCCGGCGAGGCCGACGAGGCGTTTCTCGCCGCCGCTTAGATAGTGAGGAATCCGGTCTTCGAGGTGGCCCGCGTCGACGGTCGCGAGCGCCTCACGAGCGCGCGCTCTCGCTTCGTCACCGGGCACGCCGTAGTTCTGGAGGCCGAACATCACGTCATCGAGGACCGTGGGCGCGACAAGTTGCGTATCGGCGTCCTGGAAGACGAAGCCGACTTCCCGCCGTGCGTGTGCCTTGTTGTCTTCGGTGATCGGCGTGCCGTCGACGACGAGTTCGCCGTCGTCGGGAACGAGCGTCGCGTTCAGGTGTTCGAGGAGCGTCGACTTCCCGGCACCGTTGCCGCCGACGAGTGCGACGACTTCGTCGGGGTACACCGAGAAGTCGACGTCGTGCATGCCGACCGTCCCGTCGGGGTAGGTGTGGGCCTCACACTGAAGATCGACGAGCGGTGAATCGTCTCGACTCACAGTCTCACCCCGTAGACCGCGACCGCTGCGTAGCCGACGACGGCAACATACGAACCCACCACGACGAACAGTTCGTGGACCGGCGGTCGCGAAACGTCGCCGTACAGCGTGATGTCGCCGTTGTAGCCACGGGCTTCCATCGACTTGACGAGTCGTTCTGACTGCTCGATCGCCGACAACATCGTCATGCCGAGGATTCTCGCGTACAGCCGTTTGTTCGACCAGAACTCCGAGAAGTTCGCTCCACGGGAGAGCGCGGCTTTCACCAAGTCTTCAAGCGTCTCGATCATGACGAACGTGAACCGATAGGTGAGCAGCGCGATCTGGTCAATCGGCCGTGGGAGTAGTCGTCCGAGCATGTACGCAACGTCCGTGTATTTGGTCGTCATCGACGCCGTCAAGGTGAACGTGACTACCGTGAGTGACCGACAGGTGAGTTCCCCGAAGAGCACGAGCCCTGTCCACGTGACAGAAAGTTCACCGAGCGGTGTCGAGAGCGCGCCACCGATCGGCGTCCCCGGTTCGAGGAACGCCAGCGGCCCAGCGACCGAGACGATGAACAGCATCGGGAGCGTGTACCAGCCAGCGAGTCGTCGGTATGGCAGTCCCGCGAGTCCATAGACCACCAGTACGGCTCCGCATAGTCCGGCCAAGAGCGCAAGGCGGTCGAACACCGTGACCGCGAGGACGAGTGCACCGACGACACCGACCTTCGTCCATGGATTGACGCGGTGTAACGGTCCGTCTCGCCGTTCGGCGAACGCCGTGATGAGCCGCGGATCGGGAACGTGGTTCGAGAGTGTCGTCACGGTTACCGAACCGGGCGTTCTCCGTCCTCGAAGCCACCGTAGCGGTCGACGTAGACGTACAGTCCGATACCGAGGACAACCAGTACGAGGACGATCGCACCGAATTCGAGCATCACTCCGCCCTTCCGAATGGGGCCGGCGACAACGATACCGCGGCCGAAGTCGACGAGCGAACCGCCACCCTCCTGTACACCGCGCTGGAGGGCTTTCGCTGAGCGTTTGGCCCACGGCAGTGCGCCGCCGGTTGCGGTGAAGCCCCAGTACCCAGCGGCGAGAAAGGCAACGAAGAGGCCAGCAAGACCACCGTACTGCTTCCAGCGCTGCATCAGGCCGTCACCCCGGTCGGCTCCTCCTTGGTGTCACGGTCGGCGAGGCCGACGAGGTCGGGACGGACGGACGCGAGGAACTGAACGATGAATCCCGTCAGGATACCCTCGATAACTGCGACGCCGAGGTTGAGCCCGACGAGACCAGCGACCGCGATCGTCAGGTCACCACGCGGCAGCGCGCTCCCGTTTACGCCGCTGATGACGATGATCGCTCCCATCAGGAACGCGCCTGCGGAGAGGCCCAGCGTCGCGGCACTGGCACTGGCGGGGAAGACATCCCAGTCTATCCCCATCAACGTCTTGAACGCGTAGTAGGCGACGATAGCTTCGCTCGCGTTGACGAGCGTATTCGCGCCGAGGAGGCCGACTGCACCGTGGCCGAACGCTGCCGAGAAGATGTTGACGACCAGTGCGATGAGTGCTCCGAGCAGCGGCCCGGCGAGGATGCCGACGAGCCCGGTGAGGTTCATGTGGATGCCACCCCAGACGGGGATATTCAGCTGGAAGATTGCGAAACTCGCTGCCGCACCGATTCCGGCGAGTGCGATCTGGTGGGTCTTGATTCCGCCCTTGCGGATCCGATAGACGACTGCACCGACGAGTGCCACGCCGAGGGTCGTCCACAGCACAAGTGCCCACAGGGGGAACGAGCCTTCACCGAGGTGGATGTGTGCCATCGTGTTATTAACAATAGAGATTGTTATGTTAAATCTGGCTATATCCAATACGTAAGTTAATATCTCGGCGGATAGCTAATATGAGAGCTTAGTAAGGAGGGCATATTGACACGGACACTCTCGACGAATCGGATACTGGCCAATACCTGAAGGCTTGCAGAAAATGACGCCCATCTCACCGTTGGTTCGCTTAGTGGTTCTTGGACTCAATCGATCTCGATGAGATCGTATGCATTGAGAAGAGAAGTCTCAACTTTTGCATATGTGTGGAAGTTGAGACTACACCGGGTTTAGCGGGGCTGTAATGCATGTATTTGGGCGAATAGTCGGTCGAAAACAGTTCCAGATAAGCTCTCAACCACCCTTCATGTTGTGTTCCTGACTATATCGCCGGATTCTGGTGGTTTTCTGTAGTGTAGCCACTCAAACACCGTGCTATCCCAGATTGAGCATCACTCTACCCGATTCCGGTTTCCTTCTTCAACAGCGTCAGCGTGTTATCGGCCGTCACCATCGGAGAGTGCTCGTACTCACCGGTTAATTCGACCTGGACGAGCAGATCCACCGCTCGCCAAATCGAGTATAGCAGACACGCAAACGCGAAGTAGAAGAATCGCAGCCCGAAATCCTTGGATGTGGTGGCGGCCATGAACCGCTTGATGGATTTGTAGCCGCTCTCGATTTCCCAGCGATACCCGTACTCAGTAAGTAAGCCACTACCGCGATTGGACATGAATACCGAGTACTGCCGGTAATCATCATGCTCAGAGTCCTCCTTTCGTCGATAGATCAGCGTTGTCTCGTGCCATTTGTTCTTCCCGAGATGGAGTTTCCGCTCGGTCTCGTATCGGTCTTGACCCCGCTGGAGCAGGCGTTTGGCCTGGGCTTTCTCGCTGGTTTGCATCCGCTTGGGCACGATATACGACAGTCTGCGCTGGCTGAGCATCTCCAGAATATGTTGACTGTCGAACTCACGGTCCATCAGCACATTATCGACGTGGACCAGTTCCTCGGCAGAGTTGAGCAAGTCTTCGACAATCTCTTTCCGACTCTCGCCCTTCCGAACTGGTCGCGCATCCAGTACGATTGGGACAGCGTTCCCGACCAGTTGGACTGTCACCCACTGGTAGGCGTACTCATCGCTCTTTTCTTTTGTCCCGATGATATCTTCTTCGTGTCCGGTCCGATCCCCAGTAAACGGGTCGGCTTCCGTAATATCGATAGCGACGATCCCAGCTCGGAAGAACTCTTCCGTCTCTGCGACTTCATCCAGTAATCGATTCACGGCTCGTCGGTACATCTCCCGGACCTGTTCAACCGAGAGGTCACGAATCTGATCGCGATGGGCGTGGCCCAACGGCGTCCGATCTCGGGTCGACTCGTAGATGAAACTGCGGGCTCCTTCGTTAGCAGCCAGCCCCTCACGAAGTCCGAGATGCGTTTGTAAGTCCCAATACGCGTTCTGATGGATCTCACAGCCGTCGTCACGATTCAGTGAAAACGCTGGGAAGACGATGCGGCTGATGTGGTCATTAATCGATGCCGCTTCGTTGAGGATAGCTTGATCGTCTGGGGCTGGTTCCTCTTCGTCACCGTGAGATGGAAAGTTCCGTTCTGGCTCGCGCGGAACAGCAACATCCGCGTTCTGGGCTTTGATCAGAATCGTCCGCGCAACTGCCTCAATTGTCTCGCGAAGCTCTGCAGTGAACCGTTCGTGCCATGTACGCCACAGCGTCGACTGGTCCGGGACTGCCTCTATGCCTAGCTGCTCACGGAGGTCTGGGTGGTGGCTGAGGTACGTGAGGAGTGACGTTTCGTGGGCCCAGCCGTGAATTTCTTTGAGCAGAAACAGTCGGAACAGTTGGTCCATCCCGTACTGGGTGGTTCCCGAATACCGGTCATGTGGTCGAAACTGAAAATATGCTACTGGGTAGTGAAACACGAACTCATCGACGGAGTGGTGGGCCTCATGGTCGAACCATGTGGATGCAACGGTCCGGATGTCTTCTTCCAGGCCGCCAAGAGAACTCCGGTCGTACAGTGGTGTCGACTCATATGCTGGCCACACACTGTATGACTGTTGTGCGATCCGCCGAAAGACACTGCGCCGGGAGTCACAACTCGCAACCACTACAAGTTGCCGACCACGGCACTCCCAAAAACCCCTCTAACTGGTAATAGAAAAAACATATACCGCTCTCAATGGCGCTAAGCAGTATGAGTGGAAAAGAAGTCAGTACAGTTCTGGCACATAAAAGACGGTGCCGTAGTCTTCGGCAAACTTGCTCTTGACACGAATTCACATGTTGACTCCAATAAAGACGCTATATCCGAGACGAAAGAAACGATTCGAGAGCTTGCTTAAGAAGTAATAATGGATTGAAATCATACGTTGAACGGATAAGGGAGTACTCAGATCACCTGTTCTGCGGTAGGAACCGTTACTATGACTTCATTCCCTCCCGACTCCCCTTGCTCAAAAGAGATGGATCCATTTGAATAGTCAACAACCCATCTTGATATCCACAGGCCGAGCCCAGTACTATGACTGAGTTCGTCAATATCTCGCTGTCCAGTGAGTATTTCAACTTCTAAGGTAGGTATTTGAGCGCACTCATCAAGAATATGAATCTGTGCAGAGCCTTGGTCTGTTTCAACAATAATCTCGACAGTTGGACACGTACTATCGTTGTGAATAATTGCATTTTCAACTAGTTCTGAGATAGCGTGGACAATACCATCGGTTGCACAAGCGAGCAGATCCTCCTCTATATCAGTCGAAATTTGTGCTTGGGGATAGATCTGAGAGAGAACATCGATTTCGTTTGAGACGAGCGTCGAGAGATTTAGCTCCGTTGGTTCTGGAGACTGTGCGAGAATATTGACAATTGTCTCCTGCTTGTCGAGTTGGTTGGAGAGATCAGTTACAGCACTCAAAATAGTCTCAATCTGTTCATCAGGACATTGCGTCTCCCGATGGAGATACTCAGCTCGTCCACCAATGATAGTCAATTTATTTCGCAGATTGTGACGAACAAGATGGTTAATGACTTTGAGTTGTCGTTCACGTTTTTTCTGTTCCGTGATTTCCTGTGAAATACCGAGAACGCCGATAATATCCCCTGTCTCATTCTCCCAGGGGACTTTCGATGTCAAGAACCATCGCCCACTCTCATCATAGTACTCTTGCTTATTGCGAATCTGTTCGCCTGTCTCGATAACCCTGATATCATCCTCGTAAGGTTCACGCGCTTCTTCTTCGGGAACAACCCCATCAATATCACGCCGACCGAGATACGTGTTCCCGAAGCCGTGAATGCGGCGCTCCACATAGCTTTCACTTACAAGAACATGCTTTGCACACTCATCCTTTACAAACATATGGAGTGGGATTTTTGTAAAAAATTGGTCAAGAATATTCGCCTTCCAATTAATCAGTGACTGAGAGTCGGAGATGTTGACTCCTGCAATGTCTGGGTTGGTTACATCGGGTATAACAGCTTCAATAGCATCCGCAACAGTCGCCACCCCACTGGTATCGTCTATCGGAACGACATCGGCAAATGGCTCTCTGAGTGCACTGACAGGGATGGTTCCATCACTTGCATCAGCGAGCAGAATGACAGGAGGAGTAACTTGGTTGGATGGTAATTCGTTTAATAGTTCAACGCCAGCACATTCCGCGCCTGCTGAATCTGCCAGAAGGCAATCAACGGTTCCGTCACAGCATGCAACAGCCTCACCAGGACTATGAGCGATTGTGATAGAACATGCAGTGAGATGGTTTTCAAGACGCGACGAATCAATATTCGGTTGCCGGTCCGACTGCAAATAGATAATATGTCGAGGCAACTCTTCAGACGAGCAGGTCATATGAAATATAAGCTGAGGATCACTGTAAAAGTATAGCTGATGGTGGGGGAGTCTAATAATTGAACAATAAGCAAGCCTACTGAGTAGCCGATCCTGCCAATATCTCTCTGAACGAAATCACGGGAAGATTGGCCCGTATGCATTGAGAGCGCAAGTCTCAACTACTGTATACGTTTGGAAGTTCACAGGTTCGGAGGATGGCAGAATACAAAGCACTAGCGGAGCGATACGACGGATAATCGGTACTCTCAGTCGGGAGCGGCGTCGGCATTCTGCTATGCCGACGCCACAAACGGAAGTCGCGGTGGATGCCCTCGTCGAGCAGGCTGAGGAACTGTGCACGCTTCACGATCACATCACTCGGGTGATCGCCGCTCTCGACGTGTCGAAAGGGTCATTCTCC
>Ga0207733_100502_pt1 | contig 22425 bp, 21 predicted proteins | sample A23P3SouthBayCA_FD_187735 | JGI IMG/M metagenome (GOLD analysis project Ga0207733, IMG submission 187735) | Aerobic enrichment media microbial communities from Eden Landing Ponds, California, USA - A23 P3 (SPAdes) | ecosystem: Environmental > Aquatic > Marine > Unclassified | place: Emeryville... | reverse complement strand
GATGAGGTCGGCGTAGACGAACGCGATGATCCCGGCGAAGCTGACGCCACCGCCCCACAGCGCGACGGCGAACGGGACGTTACCCATACTGCCAACGAAGCTGAGGACGGCGATGGTGACACCCATAATCGCGTTCTCGGCGGTCACGAGCAGCCCGTCGCCCTGGATGAACAAGGTGTTCCAGACCCACTGGGGGACGAAGACGATGACGAACCCAGAAATAAGGAAGCCAGCGACGATGTCCTTCCAAATCATCGACCACTCCTTGCGGTACTGATTCCCGACTTTGTACCAGCCACCCCACGACAGCAACTCGTCACGCCACCCGCCACGACTAGACGTCTCCTGGCGGTAGGTCTCCATACAGCCCTCCGAGCAAAATTTGAGCGTCTCACCGCCGTCGGTCGTGATCGTGTACTCGTCTTTTCCTTCCATCCCGCAGGTCGGGTCTTCGGTGACGCCCGCCTCACGGTCGCGCTCGTTGAGCGTTTCTCGAACTTCGGCAAAGAGATTCTCGGGGAGCGTGAGGTGGACGATCACCGCCATCACAGCGATGAGGATGAGGCCGCCAAGCAGTTCCGCCAGGAGGAACTCCCAGCCGAGCAGAATCAGAATCATCAGCCCGAGTTCGACGATCAGATTCGTCGACGCGAACATGAACGCGAGAAAGTTCACCGCGTGCGCTCCCTTCTTGAACAGTCCCTTCCCGATGGCGACAGCGCCGAAACTACAGCCACTACTGGCCGCGCCGAACGCGGTCGCCTTCGTGAGCCCGCTCAGATCACCGTCGCCCAGCACCTGTGCCATCCGCTCCTTGGAGACATAGACTTGGACCAGACTCGTGATCGTGAGTCCCATAATGATCGCCCACGCCGCCGTCCAGAGGAAGCCGACACCGATTCGGAGGGCTTCGAAGATGCCCTCAACCATCGTCACCTGCATAGATGTATGATCGTGCGGATCATCTTTTGCAGTTTTCCTTCAGATAGTTCAGGTTAGAACCGCGGTAAGTATGAATTCAAAAGATTAGCGGTGGGTGAAATACGCAGGTCGAAGGCACAAGCGCATTGAATAGTTAGGACGTAGTATTACTTGAGACCCAAACTCACGGAGGGATCACAATATGCCGACAAATCCAGACGACACGCGACTTGTTACGCTCCTCCTCGTTATCATCGGCGCCGTATTCATCGTCCCGTTGTTCTTCATGGGCTTCGGAATGATGGGGTTCGGTCCGATGATGGGTGGTACATGGGGCGGTCATATGTGGGGCGACGGGACGATGCCTGGCTGGATGTTCATCGTCGGCATCGTGATGCAGTTACTGTTCCTCGCCGCCCTCGTCGGCGGTGGCTACCTCATCTACCGCGCGATTACGGGAAGTGAGAGTAGCTCAAACCAAGCCCTCGAGGAGCTCCGGCTCGCCTACGCCCGCGGTGATCTGACCGACGAGGAATACGAACAGCGACGCGAAGCACTCGAACGAGATACCTAGTTCCCGTCCGGCAAACTTGACCGATGATCGGATTCTCCGACCGCCGTCAACAGTCGACGCGTCCGAAGCTTCCAGCGTGGCTTGACCGATACACGACGCTGGGTCTGTACGGACTACTCGTCGGGACAGTCCTCTGTCTGGTCGCGTTCCTCACGAATCCTGTTCCCGACCCCTCGTTCCCGTGGGCGACGCTGCCCGAGTCAGTACGGCTGCCGGTTGCACAGCCCCGGATCGAGCACTGGCCGGTGACCTACACTATCGGCATCTGGCTGTGGGTTTTCTGCTTCCCCGCACTCTTCCTCGCCGGATACCGGCGATACGGCGACGGGAATCGTGGGGCAGCGGTATGGCTCGTCGGGTTGCCGACCCTGGCGATGCTGGGCTGGACCACGTACTGCCGGTTCTTCTGGCCGAAGCTCCATCCTCCGACCTGGAACGCCCCGGCCTACACGTTCGTTTGCTGGCTGTACTGTTCGACCTACGACACCATTTGGAGTAACGCAGCGTTCCTAATTGCTCTTCTCGGCGCCGTCGCCACGATTCTGATACTACAGCGAACACGCGGAACCAAGTATGCACTAATCGGGTTCGGCATCCTGTCCCTCCCCCTCGGCCTCCCAGCCCTTTACGAGGGGGTCTCGACGAGCAAGAACTGATGGCTGACTGCGGTCGTTCAGCCCTGAGGTCGTGGTTCGATTTCATCGAGTGCTTCTGTCGCCACGTCTCCCAGTTCGCCGGCCTCGATATGCGAGTATCGCTCCCGAACCATCTCCTCCGAATTATCGAGATACCGGGCGGCGACAGTATATCCGAATGCTCGAACGAGAACTTCACCCATCCCACGCCGACCACCGTGCGGAGCAAGGTAATCGTGTTTCGGATGGTCGATCTCGATCTCCGCGGCCTCCGAGAGCCGTTGGAGAATCGACCGTGCGCCGTCCGTCGTGATTGACGGCGGCCGGATATCCTCATCGAGCCCTAGCAGTAGGTCGCGAGCGTACTCCTCACGGCGCTCAGCAATTGCCTCTGGGCGTTCCCCTCGGTCGGCGAACTGATCCTCAACGAGCCCCGCAAGCGTCCGTTGGTCGAACGTCGGAAACACCGGCCAGCGCTCCGTCGGCGGGTCCATCAGCTGGCGGTAGCTCCGCAGCGGCGAGATCACCGGGTCAGGGAGACTCGCGGCGTCCCACTGCTGTTTCTTCCGGTAAACGTCCATACTCCCATCGTCAAGGGAGAGGTCTTCCCAGCGAACGCCCCGCCGGCGTGGATCGTTGGGATCCCGGAGTAGCTCCCCGACGCGGACAGCTGTGTACGCGAGAACGAACACCAGCGCCCGGTCACGAGCTGCTTTCAGCGCCGCGTAGCGCGCTCGCTGCTTATCGATGGGATCAGTATCCTCTGGGAGTGTCGTGTACGCCTCGACGGCGTCGCGGGCCCGTTCGTCGACGTGACGGGTAAGGGCGTGGCGCTGTTCGGACGTCCAGGCCTGCTGGTCGCCGGGCTTGCGGCCGTCGTCCTCCGGTAATGGCGCCATCGCACTCGCCCGCTGCGCGTAATGCGCTTCGAGATATCCTTCGTTGACGCACCAGCCACACCACGCAGAGATATAGCGGTAATAGGTTTGTACCGTGTTCTGCTTGAGTCCCCGATTTCCACCGAGATGTCGGGCGTACTCCCGGAACACGCGTTCGTCGAGATCGTCGAAGGTCGGCCCGCGGTCGACGTCGTCGGGGACGATCCCGGTCCAGTCGTCGGCGCCGCGGTCGCCGGCGGCCCACTCGGCGAACCGCTCGAGCTCGCGGGCTGCGTTTCGTCGATAGTTCCCACCGTCCCCACCGCGGCCTTTCCCCTTGTCCTGAAGGTAGCGCTCGAAGCTATCGTCGAGCGGCGTCGAAAGCGCTCGATCAGACATCCACCGGCCCTCCACCGTCCTGCGGGCCCGGTCTCGGTGTCTCTACCCCGGGGGAAGCGCCGTCGTGAGGCGGTTGCAGCATTCGTGCTTCACCGACGGCGGCGGGGTACTTCAAAGTGGTCGTGATTACTGGTATAATCATAAACAGTGAGTGTCGCAGTAGTATTGATAGAATATGGGTTTTAGGGACCTCATACACCGTAATAGCGGATATTGACCAATTTGTAAACCACATTTCGATATATATTTTCGCGGCTTCACGGAGTTCACAGTTTCGGAGGGTGGGCCGATTTTGGTCGAATCTCCGGCGATTCTGTGTCTAACTCTATCAGAGCACTCAACTCCTGCCCATCCGGAACGAGATAATCGAGCGAACAGGAGGCGAATTCGGGTGCTCCTACAGAGCTATCGGGCGAGCGAAGTCTTCGAGATAATCAACAAGCCGATTGACCAACTCTATATTTTGGACCTGATCAGAGCGGGCCATATGCATTGAGAAGGGCGACCTCACCTACTGCATCTCCCGGGGCGCTGAGACGACAGTCAGCGCGTCAATCGAGGATCGAATCGAACAGGCGCCGATACTCGTCAAGCCACTCGATCTTGTGGTGGGTCACATCATACTGAATGTCGTATTCAAGCGGGAGTGGATCCGAACGGTGGGCTGTAAACGTGAGGTTGATCTCGATACAGGGCCCGTGCTCGGAGACGCACTCGAAGCCATCGTCAACGGGGTATACAACGCTAAACCAGCGAATCTGGAACCCAAAGTGGTCACACACATCTCTGACGACTGCAGCATCGCAATAGGGCGTGTGGACCCACAGTTCCCCGCCAGCGTACGCCTGATCTTTGACGCACCAGACTGCATCAAGGGAGCGGAGAAACTCCGCAGCGCGATTGTAGTGCGCTTCAGTCAGGCGGTCCCACCAGTGGTACTCCTCGACGTCGTCAACGAGGAGCTGGAGGCAATCTCCACACACATCATACGCCCGTTCACCAAGGGAGATTTCGTTGAGTTTGTCGTACTGGGTGGTGTCACATGCATCGCACGGCGGGGAAGCACCACTGCACTGGCATCCGGAGGATGATCGCTGTTCGGTGGGGTTGGAACACCTGCTGTTTGCACTCCCTGGCTTCTGAGATTCGTTTGAGTCGGTATTCTCGGTCATTAGTATCTAACCGAGAACCGTCAGTCACGCCGTGTGACTGGGCTCCCGGCTAGCACCGGACCGACGGTCGGCCACTCATATACGCCACAGAGAGCAGGTTGGTGTAAATAGTTTCTGTGGGTCCAACCGAGAACACCGGTCAGCGTCCGGCTATCGACGACAGCCGATGCTAGAGTAATGAACGTCGTGCGCAACCGCTTGTTGAAGTGTGACTGCCGTGCCTGTGGGTAACACACCCTGACTAATTTTAATACAATTGCCACGATATTCCAGGCTGACGCCCGATACACCCCTCAAACTGGGAGCGTTCAACACGATGATCATCACTCGCCTCACCCCGCGGCGTGCTCGTTCTCGCTTAGCCGCGGGTCCCGTGTTTGGCGAGTGCCTACAAGATCAGCGTGCGAAGAGACCGGGCGCAAACCGCCGGATCCACGTCGACTTCGAATACGAGAGTTCGACGCAATCCGGCGACGCCCGGACACTCTCACCCGCATAACTCGGCCTCCATACGGACTACCCGTCAGGGGTCGGGGAACACGGGATTGCCGCCTTCCTGTGCCCAGTACTCGCTCAGGACACAGCCTGATGCGAGTTCGTGGTGCCAGGCTCGCGGCTGCTTGGTTTCCGTTCGTTCCGATACAGGAGCGAGCGGACTCCGTCGCGCTGAGCGTACGGAAGTCGTTAGCCAACAGCCCCGCAGCGAGAGCTGCGGCTACGTCGAGCCCCGGAGTCTCCGCTGGCGAGGGACGCCGGACTTTGAATCCGGAGGTCGCCGGTTCGATTCCGGCCGGGGCGACATGCCGACGTGGTGTAATCCGGCGAGCATACGGTCCTGTCACGGCCGTGATCCGGGTTCAAATCCCGGCGTCGGCGTGGATGCGTGGCGTGGCCACGTGGGGATACCCATCGAGGTAGGCAGCCCGTTGGTGCGATCATCTGGATCGTTCCTACGATGCTGGGCCCAGCAGGGTCTGCAACCTACATGAGCCGGTGTGGTATTCCCGGGTACCTCCCGAAGTACGCCCCCGCGATGAGACGCGCAACCACGACTACTCGGTCGCGGTTGCGCAGTTGGAAAGTCGTACAGATAGATAATCAGCTGCCGAACGCTCGGCAGTCCAGTGAGCCAATGGTCCAGCGGACGACGATCTGTGCCTTGGGCGCACAGGACCGAGGTCCCAATCCTCGTCGGCTCACTGTGCCGCGACTGGGTATTGGGGAACCCAGCGGCCTGCTATGCCGTGGCCGTCTGCTATCGGTCTCCCGGTTCGAATCCGGGTCGCGGCGTCATGACAACGAATGTCTGCCCAACCTGCGAGGAGGAAGCGTTCCGTCACGTCCCGCTCGGTGAAACAACGTCTATCGACACGATTGGAAGCGTGGAAATCTGCGTCACCGAGGACGGCGCATACTTCCACGGAACGAGGTGACCGCCATCCATCCCTGCCGTGACTGGGTGCTGATGAGCACATTCGCCTCGGTAGAGAGGGTCAGAAGCTGAGTAATGCGCGTCTTCCGGTGTCCCGGTGAGAAACGCGAGGCGGGCTTGTCGGAGCAAGTTCCGACGGAGATGGTGAGACATGCGGATAGGCGACCGCGCTCGGTGTGAAACCGAGAGCCGCGAGGCTTCGGAGTTCGACTCTCCGTCTCACCGTTGGCGGGATTTCCCTAGCCCGGCCAAGGGACCGCGTTGGAAGCGCGGCGTCCGCGAGGTCACGAGTGTTCAAATCGCTCTCCCGCCGCTGCGTGCCGAAGTGATTCGCAGAGTCGGTGGCGATTCTCGAACTGCGCCGCCATGCCAGAGTGGTCGAACGGACACGGTCGAGACCCGTGTGGTTAGTCCTTCTCAGGTTCGAATCCTGGTGGCGGCATCCGGCCATCATGCCGGTAGACAATTCTCGCTTCAACGTTACGTCGCCGTACTCAAGTGGTCAACGAGAAGCGGCTCAGACCCGCTGGCGTAGGTCCTTCCGAGGTTCGAATCCTCGCGGCGACATTTTCTCCCTGTGGTCTAGCGGCTACGATACCTCCCTGTAGAGGAGGAGACGCACGTTCGAGTCGTGCCGGGGAGACTGCGGGACGGTGGAAGAGCCTGGCATTCACACACTCTCACCGAGTTTTCACCGGAGACCCGGTGCGACGGTGAGAGTTCCTTCATCTCACTTGTAACGAGAACACGCAGGTTCGAATCCTGCCCGTCCCATTGACCGATGACCCTTCCAGAGAGAGGCCAACCCGCTCCAGTGGAGTAGCGGCCAAACTCACGGCCCTCTCACGGCCGAGCCCCCGGTTCGAATCCGGGCTGGAGCATTCTCCAACAGTCCGAGACCTCTCACTTCCAGCCGACTAGATTGAGGGACGGACAGCTGTGGAGAACTGAGAGATGCCCATGAGTGAGTTCCGAATCGTGTGCTGCGGGATGGGATAATGGCAGTCCACGGGGCTCATATCCCCGAGGCCCAGGTTCGACTCCTGGTCCCGCAATGGAGGACAACAATGGGACTATTCGATACAGTCGAACTCTACGACGACGTCCACCTGCCAGAGTACCCCGAAGGGATTACTCCTGCCGAGGACGTCGACTGGCAGACGAAAGGCATCGATCGACCGACTATGACCACATTTCGGATTACGGCGGACGGTCGGCTCCTCGAAGAGGAGTGGCACACCGAAGCGGTCCCGCCGGAAGACCGGCCATACGCGAGCCGTGACGACGTCGACGAGGACGATTTTCGCTACATGGCCGGCAGTCGGAACCGAGTCCACGACGGCTGGATCGAACGAGACGACTACCACGGCCGCTTCAAGCTCAAACACTCCTTCGAGGGTCTCGAGACACTCGTCACGTATCAAGTAACGTTCACGCACGGGCAACTCGAGGGCTTCGAACGCCTGCGATAATCCGTGCGTGTCCGCCGCACCTCAGCGCTTGATTTCGTCCCTACCGCGCTCCCGGAGTCTCCGTTGGCGAGAGACGCCACCTCTTCAAGGTGGAGGCCAGGGGTTCGATTCCCCTCGGGAGCACTCGGGGAGCTGGCCTTGACAGCGTTTTTCCGTGTCTGACATAGCGGGCAGCCACGGATCCGTGACGCTGTCACGGTCGGCTTTCCCCAAGCGTGTGGTCGTCGAGGTGGTGCGTTTCTTCGCCCGCAAAGCACACCAACGGGAGTCATAGCCCGTCGCACCACCGGTTGCCCGACCGCACGTGGCGACCGTCGAGTCGGAGCGTTGCTTCGCTAGGAACTCGCAGGTTCAAATCCTGTCGGTGGCACAACCCATCGAGAACATCCCGGACAAAGAGCGTACGAGAGGACGCTCGACACCGGTCCCGCTCCGACCGTTTTCCGGTCGCTGTGTCGCCAATGGCCGTCGATCTGGAGCGCTACGTCGATGGCACGCTACGGGTTCGAATCCCGTCGTTCGCTCCAGAAATTGTCCGGCCACTCGTGTTCCCGTAGCTCAGTCAGGACAGAGCACCGGCCTTCGAAGCCGGGTGTCGCACGTTCGAATCGTGCCGGGAACGTCCAGCCGAGCGAAGCGAGGCTGGTTCGGGACGTTTTGCTCCCGAGACTCGTTGCTCACAGAGCGTGTGGGCAGCTGCGATCGGAGTCGCCTGTTGCGGCTCCGGGTGATAGGATGAAATTCAACACGCCAAAGCAAACGGTCGCGGAGGCAACGCGGACCACCAACTACGAAGGTGGGGAAGCGTTCGAGCCTGCCGACCCCCGACTCGCACTGTACAAGCGCACGATCAACCAACTGCTGGAGGGCTCGTTCTACGAGTCCGATGACGAGCAGCTGGCTGCTGTCGTTCAGCAGTTCGATGCCGCCGCAAACGACGACCCGGAGTTCGTCCTGAAGCTCGCGGCCTATGCGCGCCAGGAGCTCTACTTGCGGGACATCCCACAAGTACTACTCGTGCTGGCAGCCAACGACGACCGATTCAAGGACGACTCCCCCGAGTCGCTCATCCGCGAATGGGCGCCGGCGATCATCCAGCGGATGGACGAGACGGCCACCGCGCTCGCGGTCCACGATCAGCTGTTCGGCGGGACTGCGCCGTGGCCGCTTCGACGCGGGATCGAAGACGCGCTGGTGGAGATGGCCGACGCCTACACGCTGGGCAAGTACGAGCTGTCGCGGCGCGAGGTGACGCTACACGACGTCTTCAACCGCGTTCACCCCACGCCCGTCGACGCCGAGCAGGAAGCGCTCTTCGAGCGGTTCATGCGTGGCGGCCTCGACGACTATCCCGACGTCGACCCGTTGCCGTCGCCCAACACCTGGGAGACGGTCATTTCCGAGCGCGGCAACACCCAAGCCGCCTGGGAACTGCTCATCGAGGACGACGAGTACACGCTGCCCATCTTCGCGTCGATCCGGAACCTCCGGAATATGCTCGAAGCCGGCGTTCCGGAGGACACCGTCGTGGATCACCTCGACCTGGAGGCCGTCCGACACGCGCCGCTGTACCCGTTCCGGTACTACCAGGCCTACACCGCGCTGCAAGACGCGGATGTCCAAGCACCGACGGTCGAGCAGTGGCTCGAAGACGCAATTGATGTCGCGGTCGAGACGGTGCCTGGCGGATTCGGCGATACCTTTGTCGCGGTCGACCTGTCAGGGTCGATGGATCATCCGCTGTCCGCGAACAGCACGCTCCGATTGAAGGAGATCGGTGCGTTGTTCGGTGCGATCCTGGCCGACCAGGGTGCCGACGTCGGCGGGTTCGGCGACGACTTCCAGACCGTTCCGATGCACGTCGACACGCCAGTCCTGCAGCGCCAAGCGGCGGTGTTGGCGATCGACGAAGACGTCGGGAACTCGACGAACGGCTGGAAGGTAATCGATTACCTCCGCGAGCGAGGTGAGCCCGTCGAACGCATCGTCGTCTTCACCGATATGCAGATCTGGGACAACACGCCGTTCACGGCCCGCGATTCCCAGACGGTCAGGGACGCGTTCGATGCGTATCGGGACGAGGTGTCTGCGGACACCGCGCTGTATCTCGTCGATCTCGCGGCCTATGGCGACCTGGTGACGCCAGAAGGCTACGAGAACGTCTACAACATCTCGGGGTGGTCGGAGAACGTCCTCTCGTTCATCGAACATGCCGAGAAGCCGAAGCAGGTCATCGATGAAATCGAGGCGTTCGAGCCGACCTAGCCCTGTCCGTATCTTTTGTTTGAGGATGCGCGAGTGGTGGAGTTCGGAAACACGCGGTCGTGCCACGACCGAGACGGGCGTTCGAATCGTCCCTCGCGCACTCGGAGCACAGCTCGTGGACCAATCAGCCCGTGAGGTGCTCCTCTACGGAGATGATAGAATGGCTGTAACCAATACCAATGACTCAGCTTCGACGACAACTGCTGTCGTGATGATCCGCGTTCCCTGCGGCGCAGACGGTGATCTCGTCACCGATGCCGAGGAGCGCCTCTCACGGGTGGAAGACGTGAATGCGGTCACGATTGACGAGCTCCACAGTATCGATCCGAAGCTTTCGGCCACGATCATCACGGTCAAAATCACGCTTCACTGGACGGCGACGATGACGGATGAAGAGATCAGCGACCGACTTGCCGAGGTCTCCGGCCTGGAGTCAATCCAGTGGGCCAAATGAGTCCGTCGGCAAAGCCCCTCCTCAACTTCTAGCCTGTGTTTAGTAGGGAATGTGACAAGCTATAGAAATTCATATAGGTATACCTAAAGGCCAATTATGGCTCAATTTTGTAAACTGATATCCTGTATCGTTTATAAGTGTACAGTGAATATTGGTTCACAGTGCTCTCGAAGGGCGAACTCACGATCGTCGACGCACTCATCACGGGCCGTGAAGCGACTCCTGAAGAGCTCGCAACAGACACAGGGTATACACGCGACCACATCTACCACCTCCTCGACGAGCTGATCGATACCGGGCTCCTTCGTGAAACGCGCCGACATCACAACAAGCGAGTGGTCCAGATCACAGAGCACCCCGTTATCGAGCAATATCGGAAGCTCACAGCGGAATTCAGTCACGTCGACTGGCCGGAGCTACTCACTCCCGCGACGATCCGCATCTGTTGGTATCTCGATGAACCACGCCGTATCACATCAATTGCGGACCGGCTGGAGATCTCTCGACAAAGCGTCCACAAGGCGTTATCGCCGCTGAAGAACCGAGCGCTGTTGTCCCCAGCTGGTCCGGAATACGCACTCAGCGATAGCATTCAACCACTATTGGAATTCATCCAGGCAGTCGTGGTTCACGATCACCTGAATCGCGCTCGAGACCTCGCCCCCAGCACCACGGTCGAATGGTGTGACCCTCACCGAGCGCTCATTCGTGTCCAGGAACGGCACGATACGGAATCGCTCTACGCGGCCGAAGAGTGGGAAGTAACAGGCCTGGCCCGGTTCGAGCAGTTCGGGTTACAGTTCTTCCTCGCTGGAGAGCCCGCGTTCTGGTATGCCCCAGAAGAGACGCTGACGCCGGCCGAAATCGTCTGCCATACCCTTGTCCTTGACAGCGGATCGAGACGAGTGAGTTACTCCCTCCTACTGATCGAGGCAGAAGCGATCGCCCAACAGAAACTTATCGACGTCGCAACGTGGTACGGGTTAGCGAATACTATCTCAGAGATGTATCGGTACCTAGCCGGAGAAAACGAGCCAGCAGCGGAAGATGGAATTCATTTGCCGAGTCGAACGGAGTACGAAGCACTCAAAGAACAGTACGGAGTGGCCTAGGTAGTGACCTTAACGGTAGATCCGGGGCTATCCTATAGGAATCGCTATTGCTAAAACTATAGAGAACTCTAGAGACCCTTTGTTGCCTGTTTCCGGGCCGCTTCGCGAACCGCTTCGAACTCCTTGGGAGCGGCTTCCTGGAATCCAAGGCGGAGGGCAAGACGGAGGATTTCACTCCGGTCAACGTCACCCTCCTCGATATCTAGCTGCCGCTGAAGCGCGTGGCCGACTTCCTCCAAGCGGTCAGGATTTTCCTCCAGCGCACGAATGAACGCCGCAAGAGGCCCGTCCCACACGCTGATGGTCTTCTGTTTGTCGCCGGCGTCGATGGCCTCCAACTCATCGAGGATGTCCTCGACGAGATCACGCTTTGCGTCTTCGGCAGCCGCCTCTTCGATTCGGTCACCGTGGGACGTCTGTTCGCGAAGGGCCGCAAGATCGTCGTCGTCCTCAGCCATGGTGTTCACCTCCGAGCCGTTCGACAAGCGTTTCAGCGGCAGCGAGATATGCCTCACGGGCCCGGCGTGCTGTCGTCGACGGCTCTTCGAGCGCAAACGCAGTCTGGCCTCGGTCCGCAGCGTTTCGAATGTCTTGTGAATACGGGACGTAGTCGGGTGCGATAGCGTCCGGATACTCCGACTCAAACGCGTCCAAGTACTCCTCGGCGAGATTCGTTCGAGTATCGACCTTGTTCGGAAGTACGAGCGCAAGCTCGATGTCGACGGCGAAATTGTCGGCGATCTTCCCGAGGTCGCGACGGAGGGCATCAGCCTGCTCGGCCTCGAACGGCCCCATCTCGACGGGCGTGATGACGTGGCGGGCGGCCCACAATCCGTTGTACGCGACGTTGTTCGTCATCCCCGGAAGGTCGACCAAGACGACGTCATAGCCGAGCGGGTCGACGTACTCGTCGAGGAACTGTTCGAGACGACTATAGCGCTCACGCGCATCGTCGATGTTCCCGAGTTCAGCGTCAAGGGTGTCGAGTCCGGGATGTGCCGGGATCAGATCGGGTCCTTCGTCAGTGGAGACAACGAGATCAGCCAGAGTGTCGTCGCCGAGCTTCTCGGCGATCGTCCCCCACGCGTCGTCGAAGACCGTGCTGATGTTCGGCCATGCCTCGTCGGCCTCGATCCGCGCCTGGTAATCGCCCCAGACGCCGAAATGCTTCGCGAGATCGCCCTGCTTCCCAGCGAGGTCAATAAGCAGGACCTCGTGGCCCAGTTCCTCGAGGGCGACGCCGAGGTGGGCGACCGTCGTCGTCTTCCCGGTGCCGCCTTTGTCGAGGAACGCGGCGGCGCGCAGTGTATCGTTCATTGTGGTATCCCTATAGCATCTCCTATAGTGAAGCCTGTAGTCTTAAAACCACGTCAGACAGACGGTTTCCCTAGGCTATAGGAAATCATATAGAGTTTCTAAGCGGATCGATCGCCGTGGATCTACATCAACGAATGGTTCTGCACCCGCAGAGTCTTCGGCTCCAGTGGTTATACAAACGAGGCAGGCAAGGAATTGATACGCAGATGAGCGACCGGAGGCGGTCACAGGTGTGAACTACCTCTCGAACCCGGATTTCTTTAAGAGGGTGATGGGATGAGCGGGTCATCAAGCGGTCCGCCGAAACGGGAGCAACAACGCCAGTTCGTGGCAAGCACCCTTGAACGACGGCTCGACGAACACCCCGCCTGGCCAGCCAATATCTTCAAATTAGAACTCGAGGGCGCAGAGATCTACCAAGACCGCACTGGTGAGATCCTGAGCGATCTGCTCGACAACGGAGAGGTCGGCAAGACGAAAATCCCCCTAGGTGGGTCCGACATACCATTTGTTACCCGTCCAGAAGACCCACCACCGGAACCAGATGATGAAATTCGAGCAGCGACACGAGAGTTCAATCAGTTTTTGCGTGAGAGCTCAGATTTCGCTGAACTCACGGCCTACGTAGCACTCTGCAAGGTCTACGACGAGATCGGAGCGGACATCACCGCGATGGACGTTCTCCCGAAAGGAGAGCGACCGCATCGACTGAACGGGATCGACAACGAGCTCGACGGCTTCATGCAGCTGCGTAACGAGTACATCCCGGTCGAAGTGTACAACGGAGCCGATTATCTTTCAGTCAGCGGAAAATACCAGCAGCTCTGCGACTACTCGATCGACGAACAGCCGATGAGTAACCCACTCTTGATCAATCGACGAGCAGACACCGATATCAAAAGTAGAGTTCGGGCAAAGCTGAATGGGATGGTGATTGACACGGACGTAATCCTCGGGTGTGAAGAAACTCACCCAGATCTCGAGGCAGTCCTGGATCTGTTCAATCTCGGTGGAATTGTACAGCTGCTTCCCCCATTGACGACCGACAGCGGTACAGACCTCGTAGGCGCTAACTATGACAACGCAGTAACGAACAATCCGGGCCTGATTCGGCCACCGGCTGAACTGGCCGTGGCTGCCGATACGCTTCCCGATCAATACGTACGACGGATTCGCGGAGGAGTCCAACTCTTCTACGTCAATTCGTTCTATCGGAGCGCATCCGAGCGGACTGAGTGGGAAGCCAGCTTGGTGCTACAGGAGATTTACAACCTACTGCTTCGGATCGGCGGGATGACTCGACCGGTCGCTCTCGACATGGGCTGGGACGAGTTCACGGACTCATATGGGAACGTCAAAAGTGCAAACCAACGACAGGGAATGATCCTCGACCAGACTCGAGATTACATCCAACAGCTTCTCGAGGAGCGGGTTCTCGTCGAGCAAAATGACCAACTCTATGCTCGAAGAGCGACCCACCCGCAACAGACGTTCTCTTTCTAGCAGAGTGGCTCCGGCTGTAGATTCCTACTGAAACCCAATAGGTTCGAACGTCGTTCCGTGTGGTCATTTTTTATCAATCAGAGGAGAGTCCCCTCATATGGATATTAGAAGCCCGCTTGAGGAAGTTGCCCGGGAGTATTCGACCGTGCCACTGGAGTTCAACAGTGAGAATGACGTCCAGGCACGTCTTTACGAGACCACACGTGAATATCTCCAAGAGAAAAACAATCTCTCAACGACGATCTCGAAGGGGTTTGATATTCAACTCGATGGGGACCCCCCGCTATACACCGGCGATTATCATGCCCGTCTCGAAACATCGGCCAGACAACAGACGCTAAGCCGTGTGCGTACCGAGTTGCCTATTTGGCATCCCCTCGGTGATATGATTTCGGATGAACGGCCGATTCCTAGTGACGACGGGATAGAGATACTTGATTTAGCTATTCTTCGGTCGCCAATCGACCGACCAGTACACATAGAGAACGGGAAACATCGCATCGAAATCGAGATGGTCGACGCGGCTGTCGAAATCAAACACCCGCGCAATCAAACCGCCATGCCGTCAAACAAGCGGGGCTCGTTAGATGACTTGTCCATCGATGAAATCAGAGAGGTCGTGAACCTTGAGCGACCGGGAATTAAGGCGGATTTGGAGGAGCTGGAAGACGTGGGGAAGAACTATGCAACGACAGTATATTTCGTTTTGACTTCACAATACGACATTCTGCGACGCGGCTCATATACAAATGAGCGACACCAGCGACTCGCAGATGCCGCCGTTGAGAAGATATCGGAGATGTGTGATGTGACCTCAGTACTCTACAGTTATCCCCAGGGTTGGGAGTGGATTGTGGAAAACTGAAACGACATTTAACTCTCATCCCCTGCTTCCCACTCCGGACGTGGTGTCGGGGATGGGAGTTCGTCAACCACAGTTCGGAGTTCGTCCTCTGTAGTCCACGGGAAGCACCGTTCGTGGAGTTCGAATTTACGGAACTTGTTGAGATGGATCCAACTGTACGTTGCCGGCTCTTCGTCCTCATTTCCCCGGTCGTCGATCACATCCCAAACATCCTGCTCGTCGATGTCGAGACCGCTCTCTTGGGCACGATCAACGAGCGACTCGACGTTTGCTTGGACTTCATCCGCCGACAAATCGTCTGCGAACACTATCTCGAGAGCGGCCTGAATGATATGCCCTTTCGATTCAAGATTCGAATCAGTCACTCTCGAGGATGGCAACGATATCGGGGAGATCGAAGAGACGGAGGTCATCACGCTCGTCTGCAGCTTCCTCGACAGAGCGTTTGAAGCCAGACCGGCTGAACAGGGCGAATTCATAGGTCGGCTCATCACCTCCCTTGGGTGTCCAGTCGATGTGCTCCACGTCGTCTTCGAGATTCGAAAGCACATCATAGCCGAGGGGCGTGCTGGTGAATTTCGCTTCGCCAGCGATGAGCGTTGACTCATCAGTTGGGGCGACGACATCTACCTCTCGGCCCTTGTACCACCACTGGCGTGGCACCTGCGTGAGCTGATAGTCTGCATAGAGCGCCGGCACCGCCTGGTGACAGAGCGATTCGAACGTTTCGCTGACGAAGTCGGGCAATTCCGGTTCGATGAGATCCGCGTAGGCGTTCTCGCCGTAGAGTTCGTACTGTCCCCCGCGGCCGTAGAGATACCGGAAGTAAAATCGGAACACGGGGTCCCGAATCTGGTATCGCGTCCGCTTGCTGCGTGCCGGGTCGGCGAGTGCTGGATGGTGTTTCTCGATGATCTGGAGCGTTTCCAGCCGGTCGAAGTAGTACGACGTGTTGGTGCTCTCGATGCCGGCACCCTGGGCGATCTCGTTTCGACTGCGGTTCCCGCTGGCCATCGATTCCAGTACGGAGAAATACGTGTTTACCTCGTTGAGTTCCATCTGAAGGACGGTTTCAGGCTCGTCGTGGAGTGGGCCATCCGGGTCGCACAGCAGCCGCGTGATATTCTCCCCCAGGTTCTGTGATGGATCGAGTGGGCTGAGATATCGGGGTGTGCCGCCGAAGACGCCATAGACGAACACCCGCTCTTCGGGATCGTACGTCGGCACGAATTCTTGGATAGAGCGAAACGGCAGCTGGGCGAGTTCGAGACGGCCATTCGGTGTCTGAGATACCCGGCCGTAGAGTGGCGCACCGCCATCGAGGACGTGGGTATGAATCATACCGATTGCAGAGCCAGTGAGTACGAGCGTTGCCTGACTCTCGTCGACAGCCGTATCCCACAGGTGTTGAATGACCGACGGAAGCCCCTCGTTCGATTCGATGAGGTACGGGAATTCGTCGATGACGATGATGGCGTCTCTGTCGGTGAGGTACGTCAAGAGCGGTTCCCATTCCTCTTTGACGGCCGTGATGTCTGGATAGGTCGTCGCTGCTGCTTCGACGAATCGCCTGAGCTGTGTCGTCGCTGTTCCTTGGACTGCCTGATAGTACACAGCATCGTCGCGGTCGGCAATCGATTGGCGGACGAGTTCGCTCTTGCCGATCTGGCGGCGCCCATAGATAATGGCGAGTTCTGCAGCGTCACTCTCGTAGAGGGCCTGCAACCGATCGAGTTCATCGAGACGATTGACGAACTGGTCCATACTCCCAGTCGTGGCGGAGAGAACATACGTGTTTCGAAATTAGAGGTAGAACTATAATAGTCTGTACGATAATATTCTGAGCTCTAATTTAGAAGGCCAATGATTCGACGAAGGTCAGAATGCGCCTGTGTGGGCTCAGAAAACTCAACCAACAGATCAGAAAATACCACCCTTGCGTTGTTAACTAGTTAGAGCGAAGACAGTCGTCGATCACCCCCTTACAGACAGAGAATTATTATGCTAATTCCTCGTTCATTTACCTATGGACACCGGGGACGCGAATCCATTCGCAGAGCAACAGCGGTTATTTGAATTTCTCTCGCAGGACACCCGACAGCTCATCGTCCAAGAACTCCTCGGCCATCCTGCCCACCTCATGTCTCTCGCGGAACTCGAGTACATGACGGGGAAGAACCGTGCGACAATCAAGAACCACCTCGACACGCTACGCGACGAAGACATCATCGTACAGTACATATTCGAGCCGAACAAGGAAACTCGGGGACTCCCAGCGCAGTTCTATGGGTTCACGGAGCGTGGTGTCGAAATCCTTCACGACTACAAATACCTCCGAGGGATCCCAGTTGCTCGAGCCCTCTATGAGAACACCCGGAAAACGGAGAAGATCCAGCGCCACGAAGCGGCGCCACGTCCGGACCTGCCGCCGGCTGTTGCGAAAGCACTCGAGTTTGACGAACCAGATCTCGACATCGACGACGTCGATGTCAGTACGGGTCGATAACTTGCCGACAATATAACGCGCTATCCGGGGTAGAATCCCTAAATGGTGTCCTATAGGTTTTAATATAGGAGTATCTATAGGAGAACCTATACAGGCGGATTAATTGGAGAGAACCCTTCAAACGAGGAGAACCGAGAGCGTTCGTTACCAGATCGTCGTCGTAGGATGAAACGAACAGGGAGAGCACTGTAGCGAAGCTCAGCCTCTGATTCGTTTCTCGGCTTACTCGGTTGCGTGTCCCGGACGTGGCGCTTGTGCATACTTATCGATCTCGGGCGTGGTGTCCAGCCGCGCATACATATCCTGCAATGTCGCTTCGGCTCGCAAGAGGCCCGCCTCCGACAACAACGCTCGCCCCTCCTCGGTCAGCCCGTAGAAGCGCCAGGGAAGATCACGCTGTCGACGGTCGTCGGGGAGCACCCGTTCCTCGACGATACCGTCCTCGATCAAGATCTCGAGATGCTCGCGGATCGTACTCTGGCTCTTACTGGGGTTCACGTAGCTGAATTCCTTCAGTGAGGGAAGCTGCTTCGGATGGGACAGGATATTCTGAATCAAAACGAAGCGGGTCTCCTGAGTGACGGTGTTGAGACGCTGGCGCTGAGTTTCAACGGTGCTGTCTAGATCGGAGATCGTCCGTGGCGTATCCGAGTTCGAGGGATCAGATGGCATAGTAGGCGTTCGGAATCATAGGCCGACCGTTGATTCACGCGGAGCTATGACTGCCTGAATGTTAACTACTTTGGCGAGAACCGAATTGGTATAGACCAAGCCAAAAAGAGACGGTCACTCCGTGACCGGCCCTTTGTACTCCCAATCGAGACTGTCCCCCTGTCGACGAACGACGTACTTGTAGGGGCCATGCAGTGCCCCAGATTGGCACTTACAGTTGTCTTTGCCACAGCTGACTTTCTTGATCACCACGGTCCCACCACCCGATTCTTCGACGGCTTCAATCGACTCGCCCTCGTCGGCGTCGATATCCTCAGCGGCGACATCCTGGCGGTACTCGAGGAGATCGTCGATCCAGTCCTGAAGAGCACGCAAGTCTGTGTCGTCCTGTTTCGGGACGCCCTCAGCGAGATACTGCGGGAGAGAATCGGGGGGCGGTGGCTGAGTAGGCATTATCTTCCCAAACAATTGGAACTAATCGGAAATAAATGTTAGGTAAGATTCGGAAGGGTTACCCTCCGGGCTTTCCCAAGCAATCACCAATAAGAGTCGCTAAATCGGCTGGTTATCGAGAATTCAATAGCTTAGGAAAGTGCGGTATCCAACCCTCCACCGTTTCCGAAGCTATTGATTGAAATAGTTATACGCTCAGTGCTTTTGGAGTTCTCGCGGGGAGCAGACAGAACCACACTGCGAGTGTTATCAGATAGAATTTATGAAACGGTGGGGTGGCCCCAGAAGAGCAAAGGAAATCGCCAAGCATGACCGAAATTGCTGAAACGGTGGGGGGTGTTGGGTAGGTAAACAGGGAATCGAAAGTTACCCAGCAACAAGACTACGCGTTCGGTCGATCAGCACTAATATGCTCGAAATCGATATCTGCGAACCGAGCCGTATCCTTGAGAACTTCGACAGCTATCTCGGTGTCGACCTGGAGCTGGTACTCCCATGCTGGACCACCAATTGAGCCCGCAGTCACCTTTTCGCCGTCGGCGATCCCCTGCATGTCGAGTTCACGGAGATGGTCTTTGAAGCGTCGCTGACCGAGTTTGTCGGCATCGATTCGTGAGGCGACACTCTTGTACACGCCGTAGATCGGTTTTGCTCGGACGGGAGCATCGCCGGAAAGTTCCAACGCAGTGAGCGCGGCAAGGGCGAGATGGGCTTGTGTCGTCATTTCACGCATAGCCTCGACGACGGCTTCTCGCTCTACGAGTGCCTGGGCTTCACGAGCGTGCTCCGCACCAACTTGGTCGTCACCGTGTTTATCTGCCAATTCGCCGGCTTTGCGGAGGTATTTAATCGCTTGACGAGCGTCGCCCGTATCTTGTGCCGAAAGTGCAGCGACGAGTGGGATCACGTCATCGGTCAGTACACCACTCCGAAACAGATACTCCTGCCCGGATTGGTCGATTTCGACGACAGTTCCCTCCGAATCGCCATCGGCGTCGACTTCGTCGATCGGAGTGAGTTCGGTATCGCGAAACGCCTTTGCTGCCCGCCGGCGGAGGATCTGCTGGAGCTGTGTCGCATCATATGGTGAGAAGAGGACGGAATCGTCGTAGAGCGAACTCTTCACTTTCGGACTAAGATTATCCCGCCACTGGAGGTCGTTACTGATGCCGATGATGCTGGGGAAGACGTGGTCCTCAACGTAATCCTGCGCTCGAGCTCGGGGGAGACTGTAGAGAATCCGGTCGTCGTCTCCGAGGGTATCGATTTCGTCGAGGACGATGATGATCGTGCCACCGATCTCGTTCATCGCCTCGAACATCATATCCATCACGACGTCGGTTGCGTAACCAGTCGGTCGGCTGTTGCCGGTGAGTTCCTGGTAGATGCGGGAAGCGGCCTTGTATGACGTTGAGAGATCATGCGACTCACAGGAGACGTATGCCGTCGTGAGGTCCAGATGATCGGATTCTTCCTTGGCGTGAGCTTGCAGTTCGGAGAGTTTGGCTTTCGCAGCAGCAGTTTTCCCTTGACCGGCCTTCCCGTGGAGAAACACGTTGTTTGCACCGACTCCGCGGGCAGCAGGAGCCAGCGACATATGGAGATCCTCCATCTCGTCAGTTCGTTCGGGGAGATTGTCAGGATGATATTCTTCACGAAGAACCTCTTCTCGTTGGAAGATAGGCGAGGTATTCGAGAACTGGGTCATATGCGGAACCCTCTGGGCAAGACGTAATAAAACCCCGGTTGCAGGAATGTCCTGAATGTCTTCAACGAGAGGTTCCAAACGAAATAGACAGACCACACCCACACCACCGTTTCAGCAATTCCTGTGGGAAAGGGTAGGGACGGTCAATTTTGAGGTAAATACGCGATACCGTACGAAAACACGTTGTTCAGCCACTGAAACCTCTATTTCGACCCGAGTGAACTCCCAGCGACTACTATTATATATTATAACGTTTTCGTCTAGTAGTAGTAAGTATAGTAGTAGAAGAGCTAATAGAACAGATTAGACGATAATAGCTACCTCATTTTGAGGCATTTATAACTATAACGGCTTCCCGAGAACTTCTTTGATATTTGATCCTCCCCTAATCTAGGCAAATTGCTGAAACGGTGGTGGGGGTCCCGAAATCATTCGTTACTATATTGCAGCTGTCCGAGTATCTAACTCTCTGAGACCTCTTCGAGGATTATGACTACCTCCCTGAGACGACCTCTTGAGGACGTACTGGTCTCTAGTCTCCCGAGATAACTATCCTCACCTCTCCAAATCGAGTGTTGACCACTCTCTTGTCTTAAGTTACACACTCGCTCTAATCCTGGTGGAAGATGTTCTTCGGGTTAGAATAATTCCTGAAACACTGGTGGGTGTCCTGTGGATTTGTTGGAGTTCGCTTCCCTCTGGCTCGGAACAGAATTCGTGAACTGATGGTGTCCCCGTGCTTTAGGTTCGTTATTCTGGTCGACACTCACGCCAAATTGGTGAAACAGTGGTGGGTGTGTCTCCCATCTCAATTGCTCAGCTTCTTACCAAACATAATGAACAGAATAGACGTGGATTGTTGGGTAAGATAACGAGGCTGAGATTGAATTGGACATCTCATAATCAAACTGTATTGTTCGATCAGTGGAGCCGCGTCTGACCAAACAGATCTATTCCGCCGCGTTAGGCAAGATAAGTCTCAAACAATACTGAGTGCTGAATATTTTAATTGTTACCGGGATTATGGTAACTATTAGATGTACGAGGTGCTCGACGACACCGCGGCGCAGGTCATCCTCACCATCGAGAGTGGTGACTCCATCCGCCGTGTCGCCCAACACCTCCACACGCCCTACGAGACAGTGAGACAGGCCGTCAATCGGCTGGAAGACGCAGGCTACGTGTCCTATGACGACGGCCTCACTGTCGTCGACGAGCGCGTACGTGACGCAGCTCGCGAGTTCGTCGCTGCTAGCGCCGGCGTCAGTCCGCCCTCCATCGAAGAGGCCTACGTCATCCCACAGTTCGGTGACTGGCCGTTCGCGTTCACGCGGATCGACGCCGTCTACGTGTGGACTCAGGGCGGTTACCAGGTCGGTCGCGAGCCCGACGACTATCCGCTGTTCCTCGCTGTTCGTGAGCAGGACGTCGACGCCTGGGAGACATTTTTCGAGTGGTTCGACCTCCCCACCGCATTCGAACGACAGCCCCGAGACGAGTTGGACGGACCGCTGCAGATCGTCCTCGAGCCACGCGCGTCACTCGACATCGAGGACGTCGAGGGCTACCCGGTGATCCCGAGAGCCGAGACAATCGAGTATATGCGCGAGAACTACGCTCAGTTCCAGTCGGCGCTCGCGATGCTTGACCGGATGTACGAGGATCTCGATCTTGACGTTGCCTACCGTGAAACCGAGCGTACCTAGGCAGATACACAAATCGTGCGAGACTTTATACCTCGGCAGAGCCAAGATTTGTTTGACCGATGAGTCTAGACGACGCGGTTGAAGAAGCTCTCGCAACATACGGGATGTCGCGGAGCGAAGAAGCCGAGGAGACGGGCCGAACAGTCGCGACGCTCCAGGACTAACGTACGCCGCTTACTCGAGATTCCGGATTTTCTCTGCGAACTCCGCTTTAGATAGTCCGGGGGTTTCCATCAGCTCGGGGTTGTCGGTGCGCTCAACCGCCTCTTCGACGAATTCGATCCAGAGCTCCTCGTGCGCTGTTGCGTAGACTGTTTTCGCTTCTGCGGGATACATATCCAGCTCGTATGCCGTCAGGTCGATCTGGACCTCGTGTTTCCG
>Ga0207733_100501_pt1 | contig 22430 bp, 28 predicted proteins | sample A23P3SouthBayCA_FD_187735 | JGI IMG/M metagenome (GOLD analysis project Ga0207733, IMG submission 187735) | Aerobic enrichment media microbial communities from Eden Landing Ponds, California, USA - A23 P3 (SPAdes) | ecosystem: Environmental > Aquatic > Marine > Unclassified | place: Emeryville... | reverse complement strand
CAGTATCAAAGGGTCGCCCGACGCTGACCGTGTGCGATCGCTGATACAGAGTCAGGATCAGCTGCGAGAAGCCGCTGACCGGTACATCAGCCAGCAGGTCACGTCGTTAAGAGAGGAACTACACGAACGCCGCCGAGAGGAGACCCAGCAAGAACTGGATGACCTCGAGGAGTATGCGGAGGCTGAACGTCAGCGGATCGAGGAGTTCATCGAGAACTATGAGCGGAAAGCAGAGGCCGGGTCAAATATGAACATCGCGATCCGTGGTCAACAAGAACGGCTCAACAAACTTGAGCAGCGTATCGAAGACCGACGCCAAGAATTGCAGCGGAAGGCTCGGGTCATCTCACTTGCGCCAGAGGTAGAGACCCTTTGCTTTGCTCTACCGGTCTAATCGATTCGCTGAAGGGAGCGAGAACGCTTCCCTGTCGGCGCGTCAGACCGACTTTCGCGAAAGCTTCTCGTAAACGTCGACGGAGACCACACGCTCGGGTGGATAGTACGAGACGGGTACGTGGCCACTGTCGAGTCCGCCGCCGTGCGACGGGCCGATGCATCTAATCCATCCCTCGTCAACAATCTCCCAGTCGTCGTATTCACGCTCGATCTCGCCCTCCCCGTGCTTGTCTACAAGGTGAACGATCACGCCCTCGGTTCTGTCGTCTGTCATATTCGTGGCATCGGGAGGGTGACAGTTGATTGTTCCGTGTCTCACCTGACTTGATGATTACTCCGCAAAGTCGCCGATCTCGGTCTGCTCCAGTTCGGCTTGTACTTCCCTGACGAACTCGTCCACCTTCCGCTGAAGCGCCTGAAGCGACTTCGAGACCGTCTTCCACTCATCCTTGTTCCCAGCCTGCACCTTCTCGATGTGCTCGTTTAGCCCCTTCTGCTGGTACTTGTTGATGACCTTCTCTGTGTGCGCACGGAGTTCTTTCTTCATCTCCTCGTCGAGGTCAACCCACAGCGGGTGTGCGTCCTCGAGTAGGTCATCGGCGTCGAACGTGTCCTGTTCGAGGGCGACGTGGACGGTAGACTGGAGAATGGAAATGGTGAACTGCTGGTAGTCGTCGTCTCCCGTCCCAACGTCGAACGGGAAGTAGTCCGTCGGGAGTCGCCTCGTCCCCGTCCTGATCGGGAACTGCTCCTGCAGCTCATCAAGGTTGAACTCGTAGTCATCGAGGGTGCGGATGGTGAACTGCTTGGCGTCCTCGTTGAAGTGGACAACCGCGAAGTCGTTCTCAGGAAGGAATGGGTTGACGGAGAGATCGGCGAACGACGAGTAGGCGAACTCGGCGTCGTAGTCCTCGCCGGGCTCGGCGGACGAGACGACGCCTCGGGTGAGCAGGAACTCGGGTGAGTGGTGGATGGCCTCGTACTTCTCGTTCTGATCTTCTTTCAAGGTCTTCGACTTGCAGTCGATGACGATCGAGTGGTTGTGGCCGCGGCTGGTTAGGATCAAGTCTGGGTTCACCGCGTCGCCATCGTGGAAAAAGTGGGGATCGATGATGTCGACGGTGTATCCGAGGCGGCGGAGTGTGTCGGGGAACGTCCTGTCGATCTGGCAGAGGGCGATCCAAGCGTTGATCTGCTGGGTGTGATCAGAGACATTCTGCATCATTCCAGCACCTCCATCACGGCGTTCGAGTCGTAGTGGCGCTGAAGGTTGGAGTAGATTCGGAGTGCGGTGTTTCCACACGCGCCCCCATCGAGGTAGAGGCGAATCCACTCCGGGCAAATCTCCATCGTGTACTTGTCGTTGTTGTGGAGGTCGATTCCCTTCACCTTCCAATACTGATCGTCCAACTTCGTCTTCGCGCCCCACAGGCGGAGCGGGTTCTTCGAGGTTATGACGTTCTCGATGAACTCCCGGACGTCCTCTATCTCGTTGTCCAGCTCGATGACGAGTGGCGTGCCGGCGATTCCGGTGCCGTGTTCTTTCGACTCGTAGGAGATGCGGTGGTATTCCTCGATGCGTTGGAGGAGATCAGCGTACCGGTTCTTGATCTCGTCCACGGTGTCGATGTGGAGTTGGATGGAGTCGCCACCCGAGGTGGTAAAGCGGCCGTTGTGGGTGACACGCTCCAAGACGAACGAGCCGCCGATCTCGCGCTTGATGCCGACCGCCGAGAGTGAAAGGAAGGAGGACAGCTCCTCTTGGTTGTCGAGGATGTCGAACAGTGTGCTGGTTCCGCGGCCGCTACTCTGGACGGAGAGGTCTCCGAAGTCCAACCGGTCATCAATGTAGTCCGAGGAGAACACCTCGTCAGCTTCATAGCTAACACCCACGTCGCGGAATTCTCCCATGTCCATCACGTCTCGCTGTTGCTCGACAGGCATCCACGTGTAATCGAGGCCGTTGCGGACGCCGCTCACCATATCCTTCACGACCGCCTTCGCGTCGTCGGACTCCTCAAGGGTGTAGAGCGTCCAAAACCGCGAGTCGCTGGAGTCGAGGAAGAAGGTGTGCTTGTTACCGTTGCGGCGGATTACGAGTTCGTGGAGGTCAAAGTCCACTTCGCGTGCCTCGGCGATGTTCACTCGTTCCCGGAGTTGCTCGGGTGTGACGTTCGACTCGATTAGGAACGTCTTGAGCATCGTCTGTCCCGGTTGCAGTTCCTGATCGTCCACCAGCTCGTCGTACGTGCCCTCGATGGTGTACTCGAGGTGTTCGAACAGGTCACGTCGGCTCTGGATGCTGGTGGTGGACATTCTTCCGAGGTTCTTGCTCCGATTTAGTGGTTCGTGCGCGCAGTATGTTAATAATTACCAGATCGGGGTGAAAGTGGATTCTCGTCGCGTAACCAGAGATTCTGACAGGAGGGTCTTATTCGTGATGATGTAACTATAGACTGATTACAGACGGTTTCCTTTTTAATTACCAGATAGCGTATATCGTCGAGGGCGTGGAAATCTGGTACTTTCTCCATTCAGAAACGACCGGCAATAAGATCGAGTACGTTGCGCTGTACATCGAGACTGGTTCAGAGATTCGAGGTTCTAGCGGGAGAGTACGACGAGTTCGAGCTGATGGAGTTGACGATGAAGCAACTACAGGAGATCGACGGCGGAACTTGGGCAACTTCACTTTCTCGACGCAGTCGTACTCACGTGATTCGCTGGTGGTGATTCTGTCGGGTGACGAGTCGTGGTGTGAGAAGGCGCGAGTCGTTCTTCGTCCTCACGGCTTCGAGCGCGTCGAGCGTGACGGAAGGATAGAGATATGGCGGCACGAATAATCGCGGTTCAGACCCTTTCCTTCCTTGCTTCCATCGTTCCGTGGATATCCTCGATGACGTTGAGCAGGGCCGTGCGGACGTAGGCCTCGAGCGAGTCCTCGAGCATCGACTCCAGATACCCCTCGTCGCTCACTATCTCATCAACCTCTCCGATCGGCATATTCAGGGCCTCTTCAACGGTTGTCGGTCGTCCAGCCTCGATGGACTCCGGTGCGAAGTTCGACAGGAACTCCTCGGCCCGCTCCTCGTCCATCTCGAAGTCCCTGTCCGTCTCCTCGACGAACTCGTCGATGCCAAACGGGCCGAAAATCTCATCCACGTCGTCCATGTCGTACTCACCGTCGTAGCTCTCGCGGGCGCTTTCCTGAATGGTTTCGTACAGCTCGAACACGTCCATTCCCTCGGACTGTTCGCTGATTATCACGAGTCCTGTGGCGAAGGCGGAGAGGGTGGCCATATCGATCCGGGCCTGTTCGCTCACCTTTGATGGAGCGGAGTTGGCGTGTTCAATCATCTCCTCGGCGAGCGGTTCCAGTCTTTCGCGGAGCGAATCGTAGTCGGGTTCGTCCTGATACTCAGTGGCCCGATGGGCAGCCTGCTGCAATCGACCGAGCATCCCAAGTGAAGTCTCGTACCACTCACGCGCTCGCAGTCTCCGCTTCTGTCGCCTTTGGTAGAGTTTGACGATTATGCCGCTCATCGCAGCGACGATGATGCCGGAGACAATCGGATTCGACGCGATTGCGCTTATAACGCCCACTTTGCCGAAATGAGAAGTTCATATCAGGTAAACGTTCGGTTGGGGATTAGGTATCAAAATATCGGGAATTGAAGTCCGAATGGGGGATACCTCCGACGCACCCCCTTGCAAGAGGTTTCAAGCCAGGCATATCCCCTCCCTTGGGAGGAACACGACGCCGATGACTAGCAGAAGCACGACATCACACGATCCCGCCCGAAATCCAATTCCGGAAATTCCCGGAAAATTGAGTCTTCCACAAACCGAACCGCGTTACAGCGCGGGAATAGCCACAGGTCGGAGAGGACTAATTGAATCTTTCCAGAAGCAACCCGGTCACGTTTTTAGTACTAGCCAGAAAATCAGTCTATCAAGCAAAGATGATCCGCGATGCTCGCGTACTCCGGGACGGGTTCGTCCCTCGGGAAGTTGAGCATCGCGACGCAGAAGTCAACCACCTCTCTAGCGTCCTCGAACCCATTACGAATTGTGAACCCGCCGACACGGCCATCGTCACCGGGCCCAGCGGCGCCGGCAAGACGTGCATCTCGCAATTCGTTACCGAACGACTCCGAGAAGAGGTCCTCGACGTCGAGACGACCTACGTCAACTGCTGGCGGAACTACACCCGATTTCGGACACTCTATCAGATCCTCGACGACCTCGGCGCCACCATCGACATCCACCGGCAGTCGACACCGCACGACGAACTCGTCGATCGCCTCCAGCAGCATGACGGCCTACGAACGGTCGTCATCCTCGACGAGGTCGACCAGCTCGAAGACCCCAGCGTCATCTACGACCTCCACAGCCTCCCGCAATTCGCAATCATCTGCATCGCAAACAAGGAAGAGGAGCTGTTCAGCCGCGTCGACGACCGGCTGGTGAGCCGCCTGCGCTCCAGCGAGCACGTCCGGATGGACAAGTACCACGACGAGCAGCTGTACGACATTCTGAGTGCGCGGGCGAAGTGGGGTCTCGACGAGGACGTCATCACCGACGACCAGCTCTACCGGATCGCCGACGCGGCCGCCGGCGACGCCCGCCTCGCTATCGGCATCCTCCGAACGGCCGCCAGCAAGGCTGATCGCGAAAACCACGAGCGCATCACCGACAACATCCTCCTGGACGCCGCCGAGGATGCCCGCGCCCAGATTAAGCAGAAGAGCCTCGACTCACTCACTCCGCACCAGCGCGTCGTCTACGACATCGTGCGCGAGCACGGCCCGGTCGGGCCGAGCGAGATCCACGAGCGCTATTCCGAGGACGTCGATGACCCTCGAACGAAACGGACCGTCCGGACGTACCTCTCCAAGATGGCTCAGTACAACCTCCTCAAAGCGGAAGGCACGAGTCGAGATCGAGAGTATTCACTCGTCGATTCGGCAGCTGCATCGCCAATGCAGTAACGACGAGGAACTCGACAGCTACCCCGAACTGAATTCACCGAGTCCGGACTGCTCGTGGTCCAGCGGTTCGATAACCTGCGGATTGTCGTTTCCGGGATTGTTGACCCGCGTCGAAATCTCGTAGGCGTCGACGACGAGAAGGCGTCACGAGAACGTGTCGCCCTTGCTCACGAAGATATGAACCAGTATGATTCATCGTATTATGAGGTGGAACTGGTCCAAGCTGTCGAGAGTATCATTTCTGGGATGGGATCGGTCGGATACTCGACGAAGGTTGGCTAAGACACGAACGACTAAGATCACCTCATTCTACCCCTGTAGTTACAACAAGATACGAGTGGAACCACACACCCCCCTCGTTCGGAATGAGATGATACCCTCTATACCGCCTGATTAGAAGGTGAATTTCCACCCGATAAGAAGGTTTCAGTAATGGATTGATCGGATATACGCTCTCGACGTATAATTTACTGCTTCAATTCAAGAGATAGAAGAGCTGTACTTCCAGTGTTAGGTGTATTCACGAATACACCTAACTAGTGCTGTATTCCACTTAGTGGAATTTTAGTCTGGCTAGGTAATAAAGCTAGGGTTATAACTAGACTGTTAATCTTGAAAGTCTACGCTGTCTTTCGATTTGGAGAGAATGACTCGTCCTAGTTAAGGACCGCCTAGTTGGTTGTTAGAAGATCGCGCCCATACGGTTAGTCTTACGGGATCTCATTCCGAATCAGGGGGGTGTGTCCTTCCAACTCCAATCTACATCCATCTTGATTAAGCTGGCATCAATATCGTCCATTAGTTCGGTGATAGCTCACTCCGAATCAGGGGGGTCTCTACAGCATTGCCAATCCTTGGATGATGGACCAACTTGTACTACCTCATTCCGAACGAGGGGGTTGATCTGAACCCGCTGATCATTTGAGCTGCTGGCAATCCTCTCGTTCTAGGAAATAGCTCACTCTGAATCGGGTATCATCAGGTATGGTGATGTCACCTATCGATTTTCCGCTGTTTAGTACCGATATCCAACGAATCTCATTCCGAACGAGGGGAGTAACGACTAAGTAGGTTCCTTCCCAGGATGAATCTATGACAGACAATGAAGAACCAGATGGTGGAGGTGATTCGTCTATCACGGACCAGCAGCTGGATGATTTCGATACAAACAGGGAGGGCAGTTCTGCTTCTGAAATCTCGTCGGCCTCGGAGGAAATCCAACGACAAGACTCGGACGATCCGGCAAATGACCCGTTGTTCGTTCGGGAGGGCGATGAAGACGGTTCTTCAACTCAGATCTGGGCAGATCGAGATTTACTCTCAATTGGAACAGTTCCTGGCCCTGATCGCATCGTCGGTCGTGACACGGAAATCCAATCGGTAGCTGGAGAAATCCGACACCTCATTCACGAATCACAACCAAACCACGTCGTCATTTATGGCGAAACCGGGACTGGAAAATCACTTGTCAGCCGTCACGTGTCCGACCGTCTCGTTGATACTGCCACGGCACGTAACGTTCCTGCTGCTAGCGTCTACGTTGAGTGCAAGAAGAATAATACCGAAACACGAGTGGCCCGAACAATCGCTCGTGCGCTAAGCGACAAATCTGATTCTGATATAGATATCCCTCGTATCGGTTTAGGTTCCGCCGAGTACTACGATTACGCCTACGACATTATCGACGAGTACTACGATGGGCTCATTGTCATCCTTGACGAGATCGACATGGTTGATAACGCTGAGGGGCTCCTCCATGAACTCTCGCGGGCTCGAGAAGCTGGTCACACCGATGCATATATCGGAATCATTGCTATCAGCAACGATATCGATTTCGGACAAAAACTCAACGCACGCGTTCAGAGTTCGATGCGGACGACGGACTTCGTCTTTGAACCATACCAAAGCGATCAGATCGAGCAGATCCTGGAATATCGACGAGACGCGTTCCATGATGGTGTCGTTCAAGACGGCGTCATAACCGAGACTGCCGACCGGTCGGCGGATGAACACGGTGATGCGAGAAAGGCAGTCGACGTCCTACGAATTGCTGGTGACATCGCTGACGACGCCGATGCCGAGGTCGTTAGTCCAAAACATGTCGACAAAGCAGTCAAGCGTGCAGAGGTTAATCGAGTCAAGGAGACGATCGAGAGCACCTCACCACAGTCTAAACTCGTTCTCTACACTCTCGGTCGCTTGACTGGCTCGAATAATCGCCGCTTCCGCACCTCTGGTATCTACAGTCAATACGAGACGACCTGTGGTGACGTCGGTGCTGATCCTCTCTCATATGATCGAGTGAGCCAGATTCTCAGCACGTTCGCGCTAATGGGAATCTCTGAGTCTCACCAGGTCGGTGGCGGACACAAACAGGGTGTCTATCTGGAACACCAGCTTATCAAGGACAAAGATGTAGTAATGAAGGCAGTTGTAGAGAGCGATGAACGGCTTTCAGAACTTCACAACGGGACCTACGAGATTTAATCAAGCATCATAGCGGTAACAGCGCGGAAACCCACTCCTTCAGGGGTGGGAGGAAGCGCGTAAGCTTCGTACGACCATCCACCGACTATGACAGAGCCGACTCCCCAACGCTTTTGAAATACTAAGGCTACATATGATATATGGAGAAGCGGCGTACTGTCCCCGTGAAACTCGACGTGGACAGTGAAGACACTGCACTTCTCCGCGACACCGTCGACGAGTTCCTGTGGGCCGCCAACTACGTCACACGCCACGCCTTTGAGAGCGAATACGTCACGACGAGCAAGACCACGCTCCACGACGACACCTACGAGGACGTGCGCGATGAGACAGCGTTGCACAGCAACCACGTCCAAGCCGCTCGCAACAAGGCTGCCGACGCCTGCAAGAGCGTGGTTGAGAAGTGGAAACAGGGCAAGAAGGCGTCGATGCCCCACTTCACTAGCCCTCACCTCGTCTATGACCACCGCACCGCCACCTTCCACGACGAGTACGTGTCGCTAGCTACCGTTGACGGTCGCATCGAAGCCGACTACGTGCTTCCTGGCGACGAGCGGGACACACCCCACTCGGAATACTTCTTTTCGGACGAGTACGAGACAACAGGGGCAGAACTGCATCACACGAACGGCAACTGGATGCTTCACATCCACTGCAAGAAGGAAGTGGAGTCTAACACGCCGGAACAGGATACCACCGAGAACGGAACGGTTCTCGGGGTTGACCTCGGCGTGCACAATCTTGCAGTTGCCTCGACTGGCACGTTCTGGACTGGCGATGAGTTCGACCACTGGCGGCGCGAATACGAGAAGCGGCGTGGGGATTTACAGGAACACGGCACGCGGTGGGCGCACGAAAATATGCAGGTCGTCGGGCGGAAAGAAGAAGGTCGATTCAAGATAACGCTTCACCGTATATCGAACGAGTTAGTAGCTGAAGCCCGCGACCACGGCTGTTCGGTGATCGCATTTGAAGATCTGACGGACATTCGTGACCGTACTGGTGCGTCGTGGGGGCACAAGTGGGCGTTCGACCGCCTCTACGACTACGTCGAGTACAAGGCCACAGAGTACGGTATCGACGTGGAGCAGGTTGACCCAGAGAACACGTCGAAGCGTTGTTCTGAGTGTGGCTTCACGCATCCAGACAACCGTCACGGCGAGGAGTTCGAGTGTCTGAAGTGTGGCTATGAGAACCACGCTGATTACAACGCAGCGAAGAACATCGGTTTGCGGTATCTCCGCCGGACCCAAACTGGCTCCGGTGGAGGCGCACCTGTAGGCGTGCGCTTGAACAGCGGGACGCTGAACGCGAACGGAGCATATGACCCTCCTGCCCAGATGGGCCAGAGCGGGAGTCCACGCTGAAAGCCCACGGCTTTAGCCGTGGGTTAGCTTACGAGGTTCGTTCTACCTAGAGCCCTTCTACTGAAGCTCATTCCGAATCAGGGGTGTCAAATCTTCTGAGAAGCGATTAAGCTCACTTCGAATCAGGGGGGTTGTTCACGAGAGAACCAGACTAGCTAATCGTCTGGACTGACCGGTCCTTTATACTTTGAGCGCACCTTCTCGCCTTCCCGCCACTGCCAGTAGTAGTAGCGGTTGTCGTTGATCTCCTTGATCGTGATTGTAGCCTTCGAGGGGACGTCGTCCGGACGATCCTCCGGTCGGTCCTCGATCTGTTCTTCCTCGTCCTGTTCGGCCAGTCGGGCTTCGCGTTCGCGATGTTCGGCGAGCTCCTCGCCGTACTGGGCGATATGCTTGAGCACCTCTGGTGATTGCTCATTGAGCATCTCCACGACGTCGTCGGGGATTTCTTGCGGTGGGGATGGTGGCGAGTAAGACATGGGTCACGGCGTATTAACCAACACTGGCACTGGAATCTTAGTGATGTTGGTTAATATGGGTATTTATCGTATCGAGAGCTCTTCGAGGACCGCCACTGTTGCTTCGAGTTCCCTCCGCCGGGCTTCTCGTTCGTCGATTTCCTGCTCTAGTTCGAGAATCCGTTCCGAAAGCTGCTCCGTCACGTCTACTGTCGCCGGAAGCCGTCCATCTGGACGTGGGACGCTCCCGCTCCGAATCTCGATGTCGACCCGCCGTAGGTGCTTACAGCCACCGCTCGGCTGGCGCTTCGTGAAGTCTGGACACGTACACGTCTTGCTCGCGACGTCGACTTCATAGGTGTTCCCCGATGCCGACTCCACCTCGTACACACCACCTTTCTTGAGTAACGAGACGTCCATCTCCTCCGTTCGAGCACGCTCGGTACGAGGATCGCTGTCCTCTTGGTATTCGTCATCGCCAACCGTCGGCTGCTGCACATCTCCTCCGAGGGTCGTGGTCGTTGGAACAGTAGCGACAACGCCGCCATCAGGGGCGTATCCATCTCGTTCGTGTTCGCCTCGGACTGTCTCTTCTGCCTCGATTGAATTCTGTTCGGACATGGATTAGTCTGGGTCTGTCCGACGTGACGAGTGCAGTCACGCCGCCACCCTTCGCGGCGAGAAAAACAACTCCTGAAACACACTACTGCAGAAACCTCTGTAACTTCGTCTGCCGGAGAGACACAAACTCGTTACTCGTCGACGGTTTCGATGAGCTCCTCAGCGGTCGACCCGATTCGACCAAGCCGCTCCTGAATCGCGTCTGCGTCGTCGTCCTGCCAGGCGGCGAGGTAGAACGCGGACCCGCTCGTATCCAACTCGAAATACCGCCCGACAATGTACGCGACTGCCTCGGCCTCAACCTCGCGTTTCGATCGCTCGGTCTCGTCGGTGACATCAGCGTGGAGGAGTGCGTGGGCGTACTCATGGATCAGCGTCACGGCGAGGTCGGCTTGATTCGAGCGGGCTTTCGCCTCGACGATTGGTTGAAGATCACGCTTACTCCGGTATTTGCAGACGCCCTTCGCGTCGCCATGCTCCCAGTCGGCAGAGTCGACGATGCGGACCGACACTCCGAGTTCACCCGCTACGTTCGTGAGTACAGGCACCAGGTCGTCGGCATCGCCAGTCGCCTCAGTCTCCAGTTCGGGGAGCGGCTCACCCTCGGTCTGAGACACGTCGAACACAGCCGTTGGTTTGAACCCGACGAGCCCTTTCGACCACTCGTCCGGCGCCGTCTCGTCGTACTCACAGTCGCTTTGTTCGTGGTAGCTAGGCGAGTTCTCACACTTGGGACACTGCTTCGTAATGATCGGGGCCCAGATCCAGATGGCGGACTCACCTTCCTGGACGTGCCGGTCGAATTCATTCCGCCAGGTGTTGTACCCGGCGACCTTCGTCGCCTCGGGACACTGGAGGTTGATGAGCAGCGTGTTCCGATGGGAGTAGTCGTGGAACCGAGATTGGACGTCAAGCCACTCCTGGAACTCCGCGCTGGCCTGCGCGTCGTCGACGTGGTCGACGAGGTCGTCGATCCAGGCTTCGATGGTACTGTGCATCTCGTCGTGTCGGGTGTCGGTCTCGTCGAAGGAGACCGACGAGTCAGTGGTCGTAGCCATTGTATTCACCGAATCGAGTTCACGGCGACTGCGTCAGTTCAGGACGCGCCGCACCCCTTGGGGGCGCACAAAAAACTCGCGGCGGCGGTCACCGGCGTTCGTGGGTCTCGTCAGCGAAGCCGACCGCGACGAGATACTCGAGGAACGCGTCGAACTGGTCGACGTCGCTAGGCGTGTCGGTCGCGAGGTGTCGCGCCCACTCGATGGCCCACTGAAAGGCGGGATCGGTTCCGCCTTTCCCGTGGATGTACCACCAGCGAGCCGCTTTTAGGACAACGAGCGGGTTCGTCGGCGGCTGCTCACTTGCGAGTCCACGGGTGATTGATCGGATTTCCTCGGGTACCTCAGCGGGGTCGACCTCGCCTGATTGGGTGTTCGGTACGTCGACTGGAATCGAATCGATCGAGACGTCGTTCGGACGCTGTTGTTGACTCACGGAAAATCACCTTCTTAGAGGACTTTCTGGATCGAGCCCTCGCCCCCTCTGGGGCGCGAAAAACCACTCGTAGCGTCACGCCGGTGGAATGTACACGCTCTGATCGCCGGCGATCTCCTCCAGGTTGTTCCGATGGCGATGTGAGAAGTAGCACTCGTAGCTGCAGTAGCCACAGAGCACGCCGGTATCATACTCAGCGATGAAGGGACCGCGCCGAGTCGTCCAGACGTTCGCTTCGCATTCGGTACACACAGCGCTATCGAGATCGGTCGGTGACGGCCCATCGTACTCGATTTCCAGAGTATCGTTATGTGGTGTCGAGTCGGGCCAGACGCCGTGAGACTGCCAGAAGGCCTTGATGTGGGCGAGACTGTGGCGGACTGTCTTCCGAACTGTGACGTGGGAGGCGTCACGACCGCTGTCGTCCCACCCATCAGCTGTCCAGAATTCCCCGAACTGCGCGCCGCGATGCAGCCCGTTCCAATCGAGACCGACGATGTCGGCCGGTGGGTCGTCGGTTAGTGTCGGTCGGGTCAGCTGCTGGATAACGTCCCACTGTTTGGGTGGGCTTCCCCCGAGAATGTGCACACGCCGCCCACGCCAGTCGGTTGGCTCGGAGAACTCGTGCGCCAATCGATCGGCGTACCCCCGCGAGTAGCCGAGCACGAGGTCGTCGGGGATCGCGTCGATCACTCCCCGGCACTTTGGGACGATGACGAGTTCTGCGTCGGGATAACTTGCCTGAATCTCGCGGGCAGCGGCCACGTACTTGTCGACCTCGTCTCCATCGTACACATCTCCGATCACGCCAACCTTGGGTTCGTATTCGAAAAATCGGGCGACGTACCGATCCAGATCGGGATTCCGAAAGTCGTTATCCAACATTCCAACGGGGATGTTCAGGTCCTGATACTGGGTCTGCTGGTACCCACAGTCTTCTCGGAACCCGGGCAAGAATCCGAGCCGATACGCATCCAGAGCGAACGGCGCTCGATGGAGGAACGCCACGATGTCGGCTTGTCTGGCAGCGTTGATGTCGCGATCAGTGCTGCTGCTGGAGTTGATTTTGAGCGACATGAACATGGGCTGCGAGGGCGAATCCAGCCGCCCTGCACCCTCTTGGAGGGGCAATAAACGGAGCCGCACTCCGATATTAACCAACACCAGTCTCCAGAACCTGCATATTGTTGGTTAATATAGAGGCGACGTAGCCACCGTGTCCGCTCAGCGGAGTCAAGTCTTCAGTCGAGTCGGTGGGGAACGACACGATGCCCGCACGGCGCGACTACTGCTTCACTCGGCCCGACGATCGTCACGCTCGCGATTCGGCGATCACAGACCGGACACTGCTGGTGGGCGTTTTCGTTTGCCATATGGAAACGCGAAAACGGATGATCGCGCTAGTTCGTCACCTGCTGGAACCGCTCGCGAAGCGCCTCTTCACGCGCTTCGAACTGCTCGACGTTGGCCTGCAGGTCCTCGTTCATACGCTCGATGCTCGCGAGCGCCCGCTCGCCGGCGAGCGACGCCTGCGACCCGTCGTCACCGTCCGCCTCCAGCTCCTCCTCGTAGGCGCGTTCGACGCGCTCGATGGTGCCCTCCGGGTTGAACAGGATGTCGTTCGCAACGCGGACGTACTGGTCGAGGGACGTACCCTCTTTCCCCTGGAAGAAGTGGGTGAGCGCGTATGTCGCACCGGAGTGGAGTGTCCACATATCGATCTCGAACGGCGACGCTGCGTTCGCCTCGGCGTCCTCGGCAGCACGCTCTGCGAGATAGTCCGGGAATCCCAGCAGGCTGTAAAACTCGGTGACGGTGAACGGGAGCTCGGAGAACTCGAGATCAATCTCCTGCACATCTCGGATGAACTCGAAGATATCGTCGGCGACGAGTTCGACCTGGGCGAGAATCTCCTCCCACCAAGTCCGGAAGTCCCGAACGTCCCCGACGTGCTTGATGACTTCCTTGTCGGTGAGCGAGCGCATCGAATTCGAGCAGTACCCGTCCTGAGCGAATCCCTCTACGTAGACTGCGTGCTCACCGAAGAAGTCGTAGCCGGAGGTCACGCCCATCGTGATCGGGTCTGCCCGGCCAGGAAGGCGCACCTCGAGGCCGTCGAACATCACGTCCATATGGACTTCGCCCCCGCCCCGGTAGCGCCGGATCTCGCCGAACATCACATCGCCGAGCGGCGTCCCGTCGATGGTCTTCTCGCGAAGAACCTCTTCCAAGGGCCTGTACACGTCCACCGGGTTGATTATCGCGTAACTGTCCGTAGGGACGTGAAATAGTGGGTCTGCGTCGGGGTCATCGTCTGTCGCGTGGTCGCGCGCTCTCGTCGGCTCGACCAGGGCGTTGAAGCGATCCGTTTCGACCCACTCGTCGGAGTAGGGGTTCCGGTAGGCGACTGTCGTCTCGACAGCCTGCGGGAGATCACGGACCGCCTCGACGAAGGATTTCGGTTCGTCGACTGTTTTCTTCCGGCGGTACCAGTCGGGTAGTTCTGTGTCGGTTCGTCCGTCGACGCCGGCGAACACGGTTCTGGAGTCTGGATCTTTCATCTTGCCACCTCGAAATTGAATTCATCACCCGCGACAGCGCTCTCATCACGCGCCCTGCGCCCCTCTCACGGGCGCAAAAACAACCTCTTAACCAACATTCTACCTAGGAATCTAGCGTTGTTGGTTAATCATCTGGACGGTCCCGATACCTGTCTTTGACTCCCGAACTCACTCGTCAGGCTGACGCCGTCGGTGTACCTGCTCAGGATTCGGTACCTAGGGATGGGCGTCCCAGCACCCCTGCTGGGGGTCGAAAACCCACCACCGGCTATTAGCCCCTCAGCGTCGCTTCAAAGTTAGAATTCAGACTATTATAGTTCAGACTATAACAATTCATCAGACAACCAATCGACAGAGGCAAGTCTATTCTTCGAAGAGACAGCGAGCGGCTGCATCGTCGCCAGTGAGGGTCTGCTGATCCTCGTCCGTATCAGCGAAGAGTGTTGACTGATCTCCCTCGGATGTTTGCTCAACTTCGGGTCGATCGTCGACGCCGAACTCACTCGCCTCGGGCTGATCAAGACGCGAATCCCGGTCACGATGATCCACGTCAGCGCCGAAGTCCTCAAGCGAGGTCTCGACGCTCGTTTCAGTTACTTCGAGTTGGCCATCGTCATCGAATGCGGTCTGTCGTTGAATCTCGATCTCTGGTCGATCGCTCATCTCATTCGAGCCTCCACCCACCGAGGCTCCGACAGACATCCCCGAGTGCTGCGTCAATCGTCTTCTGCGCGAATTTCGCTGGCCCGCTGTTCAAGCCGGCGAAGAATCGGGATCCGTTGCTGATTCGCGTTCTCGTAGGCGACGCAGGCTCGCAGCGTCTCCATATCGTTGATCGTCACGATACCAGCGTTAATGAGTCGCGTATTCGGGGGTTCGAGCCGTTGTTCTGGTGAAAGCTCGCTTGCGTCTGTTGTTTGACCGTCTGGATTGCTCACTGATAATCGCCTCCGCCACTGCTGAGGCGACAAAAAACAGCCCTCGCCGTTACCCGTCTTCTTCGGGTTGGATCTGGCGGGCATCCTCTGCGAGATCGTGGATGTATTCTCTGAGGGTTTCCATGTCCTCGCGAGCGTCTTCGAGGGTCTTGCCTTTCGCTTTCGCGATTACCTCGTCCTGATCCCTGGTACCGGTTCCACGTTTGAGTTTCACGGTGAGGGAGACGCCGACGTCACTGCGTTCGACGTACTCCGTTTGTGTCGTCTGTTCATTCGAATCAGCCGATTCGTCATCTGCACGAGATGGTGGGGTGTGTTCTGACATGGTTACTCTCGGTGATTAGTTCAGATGGACGGTGCGACCGGCTCGCCGGGTGTTTCGTGAAGGACTGCGTCGATCTCGGGTCCCGTGAGTCGCCAGCGTTCACCAGACCCAGCGCAGTCCAGCTGGCTCACGACCTCGGTTTTGAATGCCTGGTAGTGGTCGAGAGCGAACGCTTCGTCATCCGTGTAATCGAGGAGGAGTGCGAGCGCGAGTTGCGCCGGACCACTACCACCATATCCCCACTCGAATCCCGAGGGACTGTGATTCACCAGCGCGAGACTCCGCTCTGGCGTGAGCCGTTTTTGACCAGGACGTTTCTCAACGATAGCCTGCCCGCTCTGCCGATACCCGACGTAGGCGATGTCGCAGTCGCTCGCTGGGTGTGTCTGTTCAATCGAGTGTGTGTCGCTAGGTCTACTCATCGGTCTGTTCGGGAGCTACTCGTTCGAGCACCCCCGCACCCCTCAGGGGGCGAAAAACAGCCACAGGAACTGCTTTCTCCTACGCGAGATGGGAGATATCGGCTGGTTCGTCGACATCGTCGAACTCGCCTTGTTCGACCGGCTGCCAGTCCTCACTCGGCTTCGGACTCCACCAATCGACCTCGTAGGCGCCCGGTGCGCCGAGGATCTTCACGCGCGCCGACCCATCAGGCAGGTCGCGCCGCAGTTTCTCGTCGACGTGGAGGTTCCAGGTCGTGCTTGTATCGAAGCAGGCGAGGACGGCCTCCTCGTAGCCGCGTGTCTCTCGGGATTCTTGGAGTTCGACCTGGGTGTTGCAGTTCTTGCAGAACACCCCCTCGAAGGGGATGTGACTGAATACCTCGTGCCCACAGACGGGGCACCAGAGGAACTCGATTAATGCTTCGCTGTGTCGGTCGATAACTTCCAGACTCATCTGTGGATCTGGCCCGATTGAGACGGGCCACCCATTCCGGCCCAGAAATAAACGCCACCGCAGATACGCTCCTAGCAATCAGCGCTCGGCGCCGTAGACGATTCGCGAGGGCGCTTCGTACCCGCAGTTCCGGCACTCGAACCAGCGCTGGATCTTCGCGCCGTCAGCCGTTTTTCCACCGATTGCCACGTCGCTGTTCGGACACTCGGGACAACTCAGTTCGGGCGCTGGCCGTTCCCGAAGCTCGTCCCGGAACGACTTCGTGTCCTTCGTCTCGTACCCCCGCGACCAGACAGGATAGCCGTCGACGAGGATTGCGCCACGCCACTTGTACCGGTACGAGTCCGGCGCTCGATGCAGGACGGCTCGCGCAGCGGTCTCGGTGTTCCGATACGCGAGTGTGGGCGTGCGGCTTTCGCGTCGCCAATTGGTAATCCTGGGCATTATTCAGAAGTGGACGTCAGCGGGTACGATCCAGAGCTCTTCACTCTCCTCGAGGAGTCGATCCAGCTGTCCACGGTGGCGAATGCCGGTTCCGTTTTCGGTGTACAGGAAGATAGTCGGGCCGTCGTAGGCGCCGACCTGGTGGAAGGCGTGCCGAGCGAGATCTTCGTCGCGCATAATCTCCTCATCGGAAAGTTCGTCAAGTGCCTCCCTCACCCGTTCGAGATTCCGCTCGAACTCCTCTTTCGTCGCCTCCCAGCCACGCTCAAGCAGGTCTTGGCCGTCATCGGAGTCGACGGGGGCTGCAGTCGGTAACTCACCCCATCGCGCCTTCCCCGCAACGGACGTGTCCTCCTCATCGAACGTCACGTGGTAGTCAAAGACGGCGCTGGCATGTGGGTCCGCGCCGACCAGGCGGTCGAACACCGTCTTTCCGGTGGCCAGTGCGTCGTCGTGGGTCGATTCTTCTACCAGAGCGTAAATCACCATGTGCATCTCGAACACCTCGAAGCGCCGACGCACCGGGAATGATTGCTCGCTCACTCCTGCTGCGCCGGCACCCATCGCCGGCGCTCGAAAAACCTGATCTAGCGGTCGATTCTTAGGACTCGTTCGCTCGGTCGACTGTGATGGTTAGATCGCCCGACGCGTAGTCGGCCTCGAAGTCGACGGTGAACGCATCCGAGTCGTACGCGGCGTGGTAGGCACGGTGTCGTTCGAGTGACCCCGTCGCCTTGAAATGGAAGAACGCAGCTGAGGTGTAGGGCTTGCTCTGGGTCTCGACCTGCGTCTCGACAGAGGCCGGGAGCGCGATTTGTGGTGTCTCCGTGTCGATACTCGCAGCGAATTTCTTCGCTTCCTCGACGGTCGCCTGCGAATGTGCGGGCGTCTCGCCGGTTAGCACGTTCACCGGGGTCTCCGTATCCTCGGTGAACAGGACATCGTGGAAGGTGTGTGTCCCGAGGACTGCGTCGGGATCTAACTCGCAATCGTGGAATGGATCGTCGTCTGGTTTCTCGGGCATCAAATCACGAGCCTACGGTGGGGCTCAGTCCTTTCTGCCCCAGAAAAACCACCATCTGCTTCGACACAGATCGGTCTACGAATGTATAGAGGCAAGCCACGCCACGCAAATCTACTGGCGAAGCTCTGGCTGATTTGGATAGGCTATTCGAGACAGAGCTATCTTAGAGTATACTTCCACAAATTTGGATAGGGGATTAGCCATATCGTTATCTATATCTGTGTCAGGGCGTGAATTGGATAACAATGCGGCCTGAAGACTTTGCTGAAAACCCGCCTGGCGAGGTTGAGATGGTCGATGGGATTTTTGCCTTCAGCCCGGATCCGCTCCCACCGGATCTTGGCGCGACCCATGACCTCCTTACCGAGAACGGGGATGCGATGTACGCCGTGGGCCAGCTCTCGGATTTGGACACGTGGCTCGATTCACCGGAGGTCATTCTGAGTCCGCTCATCCACCGCGAGGCTGTGGATTCCTCGAATATTGAGACGACGACGCGGCTCACACTCTCGGATATTTATCGGCGAGAAGCTGGCGAGGAGCCTGGGACGACTGCAACAGAGCGTGCTGACATCACGGAGGCCCAGAATTATGTTGAGGCGATCACAACAGGGATCGAATCGCTTCGCGAGGGTGCTGCGTTGGATCGGGAGTTACTGTGTCGGCTACACGAAATTTTGCTACAGGGGGCCCGTGGTGAGCAGAAGAACCCAGGCGAATTTCGTGAGGATCTTGTGGGTATCGATGAACCAGGGACACCACTTAGTGAGGCACGATTTGTCCCAGCACCGCCGGCGAGCATTCCGTATGCTCTCCGGAGTCTGCTCCAGTACATCCGATCAGGGCCGACATACGCACCGTTAGTCGATTTGGCGCTTATCCATTATCAATTTGAGACGATCCATCCATTTCAGGACGGTAACGGACGGCTCGGTCGCCTCCTTGTGATGCTGGCGCTCTACAAGTGGGATCTGCTACCTGGCCCGTATCTCTATCCCTCGTCGTATTTCAACGCGAACCGTGATGCCTATCTCAACAGACTTCTAGCCGTGAGTCGCGACGGGGCCTGGACGGAGTGGGTGTCGTTCTTCGTGGGGGCGATTGCCGAACAGGGTCGTGAGGCGTATACTGTTGCTCGAGAACTGCTTGCTCTCCGTGATCGCTACCGGGAGCAGTACCAGAGCCAAGGTGTCGTCATTCGGGAACTCATCGATTTTATTATCGAACATCCCTATCTCACCGAACCACAGGCAGTCTCGGCGCTCGACCGGTCACAACCGGCGGTCAATCAGGCTATCCGGCGCCTCTGGGATGACGATGTGTTGCGAGAGACAACTGGTCAACAGCGCAACCGCCGATATGAAGCCCCCGCGGTACTGGAGGTCGTCGAACCGTACAATCCTTAATCAGGACGAACCGGGTTGTGAGCGGAGTTGGGGATGAGCAACTCCTGGCGCTTCCCTACCCACTCGCCGAGTTTCTGCTTGAGATACTGTCTCGCCGTCGACGGCGTGAAGACGCCCTTGTCGACCATATCGCCGCCGACGTCTTTGAGGGCCGCGAACTGTCCCTGCAGGTGACCGTCGCCGACCGGCTCGCCGTCGTGCCATCGGACGGTCGCGAGCGCGCCGTTTCCGACCGTCTCGCCGTGGTCGACTGTCTCCGAGTCGTACTGCAGGCCAAACCACAGCGTCCGGTAGGCGGTCACCTCGAATGTCGTCGACACCACGAAGAACGCCTCGTGGTGGAGGTAGTCGAGGTGGTCAGCGACGATCTCGTCGAGGGTGAGCCCGGGGCACGGGGCTTCGGCTCGACGACCGTCGACGGTCGTGCCTCGCCAGCGAGGTAGCCGTCGACGGCTTCTGCCTCGAGGCCATCGGCCAACTCCGTGAAGAGCTGTTTCGCCCACTTGGAGTCGGTGTCGTCGCCACCGAACGGTGTTTCGGCCGTGATGCGGTACTTCATTTTCAGGTCTGCAGCACCCCAGTGAGTGTAGTGGAGCGTGTACTGTCCGTCAGTTCGTTCGTACGCAACGAGTGCGCGGTGGCCCATTGAACAATCACCTCGTAGGACGACCCACGACTGGATCGCCCCGCACCCCTCCCGGGGGACGAACAACGCTACTCGTCGATCGGGTCGGGGGAACTGAGGTCCGCGTACAGGACCTCACCGTCGCGGACGACGTACCGTTTCGCCAGCACGGGAAATCGGCACTTGGTAAATCCGGCCGTCTGGATGTCGAATTCTTCGTTCGGTTCGAGATACTCCGCGAGCGACCGGAGGAACTCGTGGGTGACGATGCCACCGTCGTAGTCAGGAAGCCCGTTCTCACGAGCCTCGTACACGTCGAAGCTGTCGTAGCCCCAGATAACGAGTTCGCCGTCGGCGTCCACCTCCCAGTTGAGCGTCCCGAAGCAGTGGTTCTCACAGAGTTCGCGGACTGCCTGTGGATCCGATACGAGCGCGCCGGTCGATGTCGTTGCGGCTTGGAGTGTTGCCATGGGTTGTTCTCGGGAGCGGTCTCACGCCCCCGCACCCCTTCAGGGGGCGAACAACCGCTCACGCTGTGACGGCCACAGGACGCGTCGCTGCCGACGCGTCGTGCTGTCAGGATTCTACGTGGACGTCACCGTCCCTCGTCGTATTCGGTTGGGTGAGAACATCCACCTGCTCGAGGAGCGTCGTCGCGGTGCTAATTCGCTCTCGATCAGCGGGCTCCAATTGGTCGCTGTCGATACTGGTGAGGCTGCTGAGCGCGCGGTGGAGTCGATAGCCGGGGGTGTCTCGTGGGTCCATGTGTGCGCCTCCGCCAATTTGCGGCGCGAAAAAACACCGGTGGGCAGTCAGCGGGGCGGTCCGGGAGTGATCACGAACTGCCCTCCAGTTAACCAACAGAACGAATCGACATCAGGATTCGTTGGTTAAATTGACACCGTCTCTATTGACCGGCTTCGGGTTCGGGCCCATAGCGAGGTGTCCCGCACCGCTGACACTCCCACATGGGCTGCCCGGTCCACTCGTCATCAGGGACAACCTCGAATTCGCGGAATCGATGCTTAGTCTCCCGATCACACTCCCGACACTCGAGGTGAGTTCTGTTTGGGCGCTCGCGTCGTGGCTGTTCGGTATCGGTCTTGTCAACGGATTCCTGGAGCGCAATCGCTGGCACCAGCCAGAGGTCGTCGTCTGCATCCTCACGAAGGCTTGCAAGACGAGCTTCGGTGCGAACCTCGCTCCCGGTTTCGTCGTAGAGAAACGTCGCGTGCTCGCCGTCGTGACGGGACTGCGTCGTCTCTGTCCACGCCGTCCGCTCACGAGCAGCCGCGAGCAGCTGATTACCACATTCAGACGTGACCCGTGTCGCCGAGGGGAGCGAGGGCCACTGATCGACAAGCTGTGGGGCCGGTTCCTCGTCGAGATCATAGATTACCTTGCAGTCATCGACTACTGGGTCATCATCTCCCTTCGCGAGGAGGGTGGCCGCAGCAGATCCCTTCCCGACGGCGCCGTAGAACGTCGACGCCTCTACGAGCAGTTGGATGACGTGGAGGAGAGTCGTTTCGGCAGTCGATGTGTCCTGATCATCGGCTGCTTCGAGATGGTTCGTGAGACAGAACCGGCACTTCGACTGGTCGGCGGGGATTGACGCTCCACAGGAAGCGCACTCGCTCTCATCTGCTGTGGGGCCGTCTGGATAGTCCGTGTCGACGCCACCAGAGCGTTGGCGCCGGGGCTGGCCACTACTACTGGCGAGTTGATCGTCGGGAACGTGAGTCGCTTCGCCGAGCGGTCGGAGGGCTTCGTAGTCGGCGTACTGGTCGGTCATAGAGTGATCTGGCCGTATCATGCTTCGTCTTCGGGTTTAAACAATGGCTCTCACATCAATCAGCCTACAGACATACAACCGAAAATCAGCAGTGTGGGCGTTAGACAGCCAGTTCGTCCAGCGCATCGCGGTGGGTCCGCACGGTGACCACCGAGACGTTCGCAACGTCAGCGACGTCCGACTGGGTGAGCCACATCCCGTCTTCGCGTCCGGCCTTGTACAGACAGGCTGCAGCGAATCCGGATGGCCGAACCCCCGTTGTTGCTCCGGTCGATTCGGATGCTTCCGCCAACTGCCGAGCCCGCTGCCGGATTTGATCGGAGACATCGAGCTCCGATGCCAACCGCGGAACGAACGCACTCGGCGTCACGGGCTGGGCTGGCAGGCCGAGTTCCGTATTCAGCGTCGTGTATGCGTTCGTCACCCGCGATTGCTCGACGCGCGCCGACTCGGTGATGTTGTCGAGCGTTCGCGGCCGCCCGTTGCACCGACACGCGCCGTAGACACTCGCGGCGGCCATCGCCTCGATCGACCGGCCCTGCAGGAGGTCCTCGTTCTGGGCACTCCGGAAGAGCTGGCAGGCCTGGTCACGAAGCGTCTC
>Ga0207733_100500_pt1 | contig 22483 bp, 24 predicted proteins | sample A23P3SouthBayCA_FD_187735 | JGI IMG/M metagenome (GOLD analysis project Ga0207733, IMG submission 187735) | Aerobic enrichment media microbial communities from Eden Landing Ponds, California, USA - A23 P3 (SPAdes) | ecosystem: Environmental > Aquatic > Marine > Unclassified | place: Emeryville... | reverse complement strand
GAGGCGGCGGCCGACCTCCGGGCCGACCGCGACCGACTCGAAGCCGAGGTGGCCGACCTGCGCGGGGGCCTGCTCGACCGCGAGATCGCGGCCTTCCCCGCGGTCGAACGGGACGGCGCGACCTGGTGGGTCGGACGGGTCGAGGCCGGCGACGCCAACGCCGCCGGCGAGGTGGCCAAGGGAACCGTCGGGGACGACCCGGACGCCCCGGACGTCGTCGCCGCGGTCGGGGGCGGCCCCGCGCCGTTCGTGGTGGTCGCCTCGACCGGCGTCGTCGACGCCGGGGACGTGGTCGCCAATGTCACGGGCGAGTTCGGCGGGGGCGGCGGCGGGAGCCCGGAGTTCGCACAGGGCGGCGGGCTCGACGCCGACCCGGCCGACGTCGTGGCGTTCCTGCGGGAGGAGTGAACTGGCCGCAGTCGGGAGTGGTCACGACTGCGGTGGGTCGCGGGGCCCGCTAGCTGCGCCGGGCCGCGACCAGCGCCGCGGCCAGCAGCGCGACGAGCGTCAGTGCGAGCGTGAAGCCGGGGATCCCGGTGTCGGACGTCGTCGGCGTCGGCGTCGGGGTGGTCGTCGCGGTCGCGGTCGGCGTCGGTGAGGGCGACGCGGTCGACTCGTTCGCGTCCGGGTCCACGGCCGTCACGGTCACCGGTTCGGAGGTGCGATCGTTCGCCGCCGCCCGGAGCGTGTGGTTCCCCGCGGAGTCGATCCGGAGGGCGGCCTGTCCGCTCGCGTCCGTCGATACGGTCGTCTCACCGTCCAGCGAGATCCGGGCGCCCTCGATCGGGTCGCCGTACTCGTCGAGGGTCGTGAGGACCACCCGCTCGCCGGTCACGACCCGTCGGTTGACCGTGGTGAGGTTGACCACGGGAGTGCGGCTGATCGATCGGTTCACGGACGCGTCCGTCTCCGCGACCGAGACCGTCGTCTCGTTCGTCTCGTACCCCGTCTTCGTGACGGCCACCGCGAGGTCTGCGTTCACCGGGACGTCGACCGTCTGGGTACCGGCGTCGAGCGTCCGGAACTCGCCGACGCCGTCGATCCGAACGACGGCCTCCGGAACCGGGCGGGGCGGCGTGAAGTGGGGATCGACGGCCCGGACGCGCAGCGACGCCGACCCCTGGCGGATCGACACCCGGTGTCGCACTTCGCCGTCGACAGTCAGCCTCGAGACGTTGCGGTAGTACCCGCGCTTTACCACGTCGACCGAGTACTCCCCGCGCTCGACGTCGCCGGACGCGACCGTCCCGTCGCCGTCAGTGCGCCCCGAGGCGACGATCCGGCCGCCCTTCCGGACGATCACCCGCGCGTCGGCGACCGGGCCGGTGCCGTCGCCGACGTCGACCCGGAGCGTCCCGGGCGGATACACGTCCACGGTCAGGTCCCGTTCGGTGGCGTTTCGAACGTCGACCGGGCGGTTCCGGACGTACTCGCGGTGTGAGACCGCGATCGAGACGTTCACACCGCGCGGGACGTCGAGGAAGGCCCTGCCGTTGCTCGCCGTCGTCGCGCTCCGGCTCCCGCCGTCCCAGGTGGCTTCGAGGTCGGCGCCCGCGACGGAGTCGCCCGACGTCGTTTCGACGCCGACGGTGAGCGTGACCGTGTCTTCCTGAGCGGCGGCGGGCGGGGCACCTGCCTGTGCGGCGGGCCCGGTGTCCGCCAGTGTGGCTGCTCCAGGCGTCGCGGCCGACCCGGCAGCGACAGCAGGGCCGACGGCAGCGGCCGACCCCACCACGCCCAGGGCCACCAGGGCGACGACGACGCGAACGGTGACTGATTCCATACGCGTCCGATGAACCGCCTTACTCATCGTTAAGCGGGGGTTATCGCGGTCGGCGACGAGGCCCGCCGAGGTAGGAGTCGGATAGGGACCGGACAGGAACCGGTCCGATCCGAGGACGGGGGGTCGATCCGGCGTCCAGGGACGTGTGACCCCCGATCGTCCCCGTCGCCTCGACCGAAGCCGCTTTTTGCTTGCTCCCCCCATCTCACGGTGTGACCGACGCCGCTCTTGACGCCGCCAGAGAGGGAGAGTGGCCCATCCTCGACGCCTTCGAGACCAGGGCCGACCTGGACGCGTTCGAGGCCGTCGTCTACGACCTCGACGGCACGCTCGTGAGCCTCGCGGTCGACTGGGAGGCGGCCGCCCGCGACGCCGCGGCCGCACTCCGGGAGGCCGGCGTCGACGTCGACGGGACGGACCTCTGGTCGATGCTCGACGTGGCGGACGGGTCGGGGACCCGCGACGTCGTCGAGGGGGTCCTGACCGACCACGAGTGCGACGGCGCCCGGGCGTCCCGACGGCTTGAACTGGCCGAAGACGCCGTCGCCCGCGGGCCGCCGAAGGGGGTCTGCTCGCTCAACTGCGAGGCCGCGTGTCGCCTGGCGCTCGACGTCCACGACCTCGCTCGCGATGTCGACGCCGTCGTCGGCCGGGACACCGTCGCGACCCGGAAACCCGATCCCGAGCCCCTGCTGGAGACGCTGCGTCGCCTCGGCGCCGACCCGTCCGGGGCGGTGTTCGTCGGCGACTCGCGACGCGACGCGCTCACCGCCGAACGCGCCGGCGTCGCCTTCCGGTACGTTCCGGGCGGTCCATCGGGGCACTGAGACGGCCCGCACCTGCGCCCCGCGATCCGGTCGGCGGTTCGACCGTCGCGTCCCTTTTGTCGCTCCGTCCCCTACCTCAACCGATGAGCGAGACCTACCCCGTGAGCTACTACTGTCCACACTGCGGCGCGGTGCTGAAACTCGACCGCGAGGGGTACCTCTCGGACCGGTCGGTGACGCCGTACCCCCTCGAAGGGTGGGGGTACGCGGCCCCCGACGAGGCGTTCGAGTCGGCCGACGGCGTCGCTTTCACCTGTGGCGAAAGCCAGGCAACGGGGCTGTCCTGGACCGGCGAGCGGAGCCCCGCCGACGACGTGGCCGACCCGGCCGAGCCGCTGGGCTGCGGGCGGGCCTTCTACCTTTCCTTTGTCCGGTTCGAAGACGGCGAGCGGGTCGAGCCGGCGCCGGAGTCCGAGTCGATCACGATCCGGGACCCGACGTCGCCGGGCAGCCCGCGGGGGCCGTCCGGACCCGGCGGGCCGGGCGGTCGTCGGTGAAGCCGGCCCCGACGCGTGACGCAAGACTTACTTTGGGAGCCTGACACGAGGGAGGGGATGGCAAACGATGCTCACGGCAGCGACATCCAGGCGCCGGCCGGCACCCGCGAGGAGTTGCTCGACGTCGTCGACGACTACGTCGCCGCGCTGGTGGCCGGCGACCCCGACGCGGCGCCGCTTTCGCCCGACGTCGCGTTCGTCGAGAACCAGGAGTCGAAGACGCCGGGCGAGGGGCTGTGGCGGACGGCCTCGGGGCCGCCGACCGACTTCACGATCTACGTGCCCGATCCGGCGTCCGGACAGGTTGGGTTCATGGGGCTCCTGGAGGAAGCGGGCGAACCGGTCCTGCTGGGGCTCCGCCTGCAGGTCGAGGACGGCCGGATCACCGAGGCCGAGCACCTGATCGCGCGGGACCTGACACCGGGGCGGGACGACCACAACAACCTCGCCAACCTCCGGAGCCCGCGGTACACCTTTCTCGACACCGTCGATCCGGCGCATCGCAACTCCCGCGAGGAACTGCTCGAAATCACCGCGAACTACTACGACGCCCTGGCCGAAGACGACGGGAGCCTGGCCGCGTTCGCCCCGAACTGCGTGCGCATCGAGAACGGGTTCCAGACGACCTGCAAGACGCCGCCGCCGGAGCCCGACGCCGCCGAACTCCTGCGGACGCTCGACGCGGGTGAACAGCTCGACGCCGGGGCCTTCAGCAACATCACGCGGGTCGAGTCGCGGCGGTTCGACGTCGCCGACGTCGAAACCGGCCTCGTCTGTGGGCTGTCGCAGCTGCGACACCCGATGGAGGAGACGACCCTCGACATCGAGGGCGTGCCCGGCGTCGAGACGGTCGAGCGGGACTTCGACCCGTTCGACACCGTCGCCATGCACGTCTTCAAGATCAGCGGCGGGAAGATCCGCGCCATCGAGGCCGTCGGGATCCGCGCGCCGTACGAGTCGTCGACCGGGTGGGAGTAACGGCGAGTCCCGCGACGGGATCGGCTACCCCTTGATGTTGCAGACCGGGAAGGTCCGGGCGACCTTGTCGCCGATGCCGAGTTCGTCCGAGACCCGGACCACCTCGTCGACGTCCTTGTAGACGCCCGGCGCCTCCTCGGCGACCGTGGCGCCGGACTGGGCCTTGACGTAGATCTTGTCCTGGGTCTTCAGCTCGGACTGGACGGTTTCGCCCCAGTACTCCTGTTTGGCCTGCGTGCGGCTCATCGTCCGGCCGGCGCCGTGGGCCGTCGACCCGAAGGTCAGCCCCATCGACTCGGCGCCGCCCCGCAGCACGTACGACCCCGCGCCCATGCTCCCGGGGATGATGATCGGCTGGCCGACGTCCGCGAAGGCCGGCGGGAGCTCCGGGCGGCCGGCGGGGAACGCCCGCGTCGCTCCCTTCCGGTGGACGAACAGGTCCCGCTCGACGTGCTCGACGGCGTCGGCCTCGCTCGACGGCCGGCCGTCGGGGCCGACGGGCACTTCGTGGGTCTCGCGCTTGGCGATGTTGTGGGCCACGTCGTACAGCAGATCCATCTCCATGTCCTGCCAGTCGCGGTCGAACACCCGCTCGAACACCTGCCGGGTGCGGTGCATGATGAGCTGGCGGTTCACCCACGCGTAGTTGATCGCCGCACACATCGCGCCGTAGTACTCCTCGGCGAGGTCCGAGCCCGCGGGGGCGGCGGCCAGTTCCTTGTCCGGCAGGTCCGCGAGCAGGTCGCCGTGTGCCTGCTCGATCTTCCGGAGGTAGTCCGTGCAGGTCTGGTGACCGAGCCCGCGGGAGCCACAGTGGATCAGCACGACGATCTGGTCGGCTTCCAGGCCGAACGACTCCGCCACCTCGGGCCGGTAGACGTCGGTCACCCGCTGGACTTCGAGGAAGTGGTTGCCGGAGCCGAGCGAGCCGACCTGGTTGCGGCCGCGGTCCTTGGCCTTCTTCGAGACGGCCGCGGGGTCGGCGTCCGGCCGGGCGCCCTCGTCCTCGCAGTGAGCGAGGTCGGCCTCGACGCCCCAGCCCTCGTCGACGGCCCACTCGACGCCGCGGGCGAGGATTTCCTCGATCGTCCCCTGATCCGTCTCGACGATCCCGCCGCCCCCCAGGCCGGAAGGCACGTTCGCAAAGAGGGCGTCGACGAGTTCCTCCTCGCGGCCCGCGAGGTCGTCGTAGGTGAGGTTCGTCGTCATCATCCGGACGCCGCAGTTGATGTCGTAGCCGACCGACCCCGGCGAGATACAGCCCGTCTCGGCATCGGTCGCGCCGACGCCGCCGACCGGGAAGCCGTACCCCTGGTGGCCGTCGGGCATACAGATCGCGTGTTTCGCCATCCCCGGGAGGTGAGTGGCGTTTTTCAGTTGCTGGAGCGTCCTGTCGTCCCCGATCTGGTCGAGCAGGTCCTCGCTGGCCAGCACCCGCGCCGGCACCCGCATCTCCCCCTCGCGGGGAATCTCCCAGACGTGTTCCCGCACCCGTTCCAGGGTGATCCCCTGGTACTCGCGTGTAGTCATAGACGCCGGTAGGCCGCCCCGGGGCAAAGCCCCTTTCGTCCGCAGGTGGCTGCGGGTCGGCGTTGGCGGCGACCCGCTGAAGACGGCGGTGGTCACCCGACGGGACCCTCGACTCAGTCCGCGGGCGTCGCCCGCTCGTCCGCGGGCACCGCGTCCGTCCCCGCGCCGAGGCGCGCGTCGAGCGAAAACGGCCCCGCTCCGGTCACCAGCAGGGCCGACACCAGCCCGAACATCGAGACGTGCACCAGCACGGGGTCGTCCGGGAGGCCGAACAGGGTCGTCGTGAAGAGGAGAAAGGCCACGGCGGCGGCGCCCCGCGTGCCGAGACCGACCACGAGCACCAGGCCGACCAGCAGTTCCGAGAGCCCCGCACCGACGACCCACATCGCGGGCTCGACGGGGACCACGCCCGTCAGGCCGTACTTCTCGACCACCGCGAGCGCCGGCCCCGGGTTCAGCAGCTTCTGGGTGACGCCCAGCAAACAGAAGGCGACGCCGACGCCGACCCGGAGGATCGTCGGCACGAGGGCCCGGTACGGGTCGATTCGGCGGCGGAAGGGGAGGCTGACCCGCCGGTAGATGGGGTCGAGCCGCGAGTAGGCCGTCCGCCCGTCGTCGGCCAGCGACGCGAGCACGTGATCCGCGCTCGGGCGACCGCTCCCCAGGAGGACGAGCGCGATCAGTCCGGGGACGAACTCGACGGCGAGCAGCACGGTCGGGTCGATGGCGAGCGCGACGAGGTAGCCGAGCAGGCCGACGGCGGCGACGACGCGCGTGGCCAGGCCGAACAGGAGCAGAAAGCCCACCGAGATGCCGAACAGGCGAACGAACTGGGAGCCGGCGGCCTCGACCGCCGGCGAGAACAGGTATCCCGAGAAGCCCGCCCCCACTAGCGGGAGGCCGACGCTCAGGCGCAGCATCCACGGCAGCAGGTCGTCGTAGGATGCGAGCGTCGAGCGCCAGACGGCGACGTCCCGCCTGAACGGCCGATAGCGGTAGTACCCTACCAGCGTCGCGCAGACGGCGACGGCGCCCCCGCCGAGCAGCGCCAGGTTGAGCGGGTCGCTGAACACGGTGACGAGGAACGCGACCGCCGCGACCGGATCGCCCCCGGGCGTGACGTATCTGACGTGCGCCCGGGCCGGCGCGACGGCGACGACGAGAGCGGCCACGAACCCGGCGAAGAGGGCGACTACGTGGCGGCTGGCGACGGCCGAACGGAGCGCCGCGGTGCGGGGACGAGGTGCGCGGACCATACGCCAGGTCGGGTCGGGAGCGGCAAGAACGTCCCGCTCGGTGCCCCGACACTCGCGCGGGACGACCCGTATCGTGGAGATGGGACGGCCCCCAGCCTCAGACGTCGAAGACGACGTACGCGGTCCAGCCGGTTTCGGTCTCCCGAAGGTCCATCTCGGAGTAGGTGACGGCCTTGACCTCGCGGGCGTCGACCGCCGACAGCGGCACGCCGCGCGCACTCGCCTCGACGGTCCACTCGTCGCCTGCCCCGCGCACGGTCGCCTCGTTGTCGACCGGAAGCACCCCGCGGACGTCGCGTTCGTAGATGAGTTCGTCGAGGTAGTCAAAGAGGAGGGCCTCGCGGCTCTCGGCCCGGACCGAGAGCGAAAAGCGGTCGCCGCCCGTGGCCGGAATCTCGTCGCACATCGCCGCCGCGAGACCGTCGGCGACGGCCGCGACCGTCGCGTCGAGAGTCGGGCCGGTCGCCTCGACGGCGACGTCGGCGGTGTGGTCGCGGAGCTCGAAGCTCACGAGGGGACCGCCCCCGCGACGCCGGAGTCGGCGGTCGAAGCGTCCATGGAACGCCTGCGTCGGCCGAGACTGAAACGCCTTCCCCTCGGCACCCACGTGGGGGCGTCGTTGTCACCGACGGTGGAGTTATATTTGCGTCCCGACTACAGGGGGCCAGTGAGCGTCAACGTCGAGAAACGGGTCGACGAACCCGGGGACGCAAGCTACGCCGAGGACGCCTGGAAGCTCAAAGAGCGGATCAGGGCTGCCGAAGGGGTGCTCAAGCAGCGCCGCGGCTTCTTCATCGACGCCTACCGCCGCGCCCGGACGCACCTGCTGTTCGTCGACGACGACCTCGTCGGCTTCGCCTCGGCCCGCCGTGACGGCTACATCCTCTTTCTCGCCGTCGCCCCCGAGGTTCGCGGCGAGGGCCACGGCCGGCGGCTCGTCGCCGAGGTGGCCCAGAACCACCGGACAGTCACCTGTCACGCCCGGACGACGAACGAGTCGGCGCTGGCGTTTTACGAGCACATCGGCTTCCGAATCGAGCGACGGATCGACAGCTACTACGAAGACGGCGGCGCCGCCTACTACCTGAAGCTCGGGGAGAACGACTCGCTGCGCGGGAAACTCACCGAGTTCCTCCGGAACCGGTAACGCCGCGGCCGGTCCCCCCGCCGACCGCGCAACGCGCGGTCAGAATTCGCGTCGTCCCTCGTCGGTGATGACCGAGTCGATGAGTTCGACCGGCGTCGCGTCGTAGGCCGGGTTCTCGATCTCGATCCCCTCGACCGGTTCGAGCATCACCTCCGATCCCGAGCGGATCTCGTTTTCGAACCGGAAGCCGTCGACGATGATCTTCGCGCCGGAGCCGACGACCGTGACGGGGACGTCGACCTGGTTCGCCGTCGCCACCAGCGGGAACGTGCCGACCCGGTTGTAGAGGGTCCGGTCGACGATGCAGTCCATGCCGACGATCACGCGGTCGACCTCGGGCAGGAACTCGCCGGCGGCGCTGTCGACCATCAGGTGCGGCTGGATCCCGTTGAGGGCAGCCAGTTCTCGGGCGGTCTTGCGGCCGAGGTATCGCGGGCGCGCCTCGGTGACGTAGGCCGTCAGCGAGGTGTCGGGCCCGACGACTTCTTCGATGGCTTCGAGGACGGTCGAGGAGTAGTCGTGAGTGAGGAAGGTTTCGTCGTCGTCGAAGGTCGCTGCGAGCTGTTCGGCGGCCTGCCGCTTGCCCGTCTCGACGTCGTCGACGACCCGATCGACCGTCGATTCGAGGATCTTCTGGGCGGACTCGACGGTGTCGGCCCGCCCGACGACGCTCCGGACCACCTCCCGCATGGCGTTGTGCAGCGAGGCGTGGGAGGGATTCGCCCGTCGGAGCGCGCCGGCGTTGTGCTCCAGGTCCCGTTCGAACTCGTCGACGGTGGCGAACTCCCGGTCGACCAGGTCCCGGAGCGCCCGCGTCGCCTTGACGGCCACGATCGAGGAGGAGTGCGTCCGCATCTCCCTGATCTCCTCGACGGTCTCGTCGATCATACCGGATACTCCGCATCTCGGGACATAGGCCTTCCGGGAGCCGGGAGGGACCCCCGGGTTGCTCGCCCCGATCGGGACTCAGCCGTCGGCGGTAGACTCGGACGCCTGGGACCGCCTGGCGTAGAGAAACACCGCGACTGCCGTACAGAACCAGACCACGGCGCCGACCCGGACCGCGAAGCTCGCCATCGACTCCCACGTCGGGAGGGACACGGCGACCGACAGCGCCGCGACCAGCGGGGCGCCGACGAGGATCGTCACCACGAAGGTGACCTGCATCACCCATCCGTAGTCGACGCCGTCGGGATCGGTCCGTTCGACCGGTTGCACACCGGCTCCACGAGCACTGTGGGCTAATGTCTGGCGGTTCGACCCGCTCCGCCGGCGACTCAGAGCCGATCGAGGAACGTCTCGACGGCCGCGTTGAACGCCTCCGGGCGTTCGAGCATGGTGAGGTGGGCGGCCGACTCGATCACGGCCAGATCGCAGTCGGGGATCGACTCTGCCAGCGCCTCGTGGTACCAGGGCGGGGTCAGCCCGTCGTGTTCCCCGACCACGGCCAGGGCGGGGACGTCGACGCGGTCCAGGTCCCCGCGGACGTCGAACTCGTTACTCGTCGCGAAGTCCCGGTGGGTCACCCGCTGGCCGGCGGCCCGCATCGCCTCGCGAGAGGCCTCCAGCGTCCGGTCGTCGGTGTCGTGAAACAGCCGGTCGGGATCGTGGAGCCACTCGACGGCCCGGTCGAAGTCGTCTTCGAGCCATCGGAGCAGGTCCTCCAGGACGGTCAGTTTCGCCCCCGTTCCGGCGAGGACGACGCCCGCGGGCGACAGCCCGCGCGAGATGACGGCCTGGAGCACCACGGCGCCGCCGAGCGAGTTCCCGATCAGGACGTCGGCGTCGACGGCGCGCGCGACCGCCACCGCGTCGTCGACGTACGCCGACAGCGTCTCGTACCCCGGGTCGGCGGCCACGTCGTCGCTGTCGCCGTGGCCGCTCAGGTCGAGCGCGACCGTCTCCGCGTCGAGGCGGCGCTGGGCCCGCCAGGCGCCGTGGTCGCCCCCGCTCCCGTGGACGAAACACACCGTCGCCCCGCTCCCGCCGTCGCTCCGGTACGCCGTGTTCCGCCCGTGGTGGGTGACCGTATCCATACGTCCGCTCGCGCGGGCGGACACATGAAACCACCGTCCGGGTGACCCACGGACACCAGTATTCGGGAACCGGGACCCTGAACCGCTTTTCACACCAAGATCTCTTACCCCGACGCAATCTTGCGATTCGTCGACGACAACTTTATATACCTTCGAGCCTAACCTGGAGTTAGGACATCGCATGAACCACCAACAACAGTCCGGCGAGAACGAGCGGTTCGTCCGCCGGTACGAGTACGACGACAGCTGGGTTATCGCCGCCGACGTGGGTCCGGCGACCGGCGACGTCGATGTCGACGTCGTCGGCGAGACGGCCATCGTGGTCGTCGACCACGGGGACCGCGTCTCGGAGGCGGAACTCGACCTACCCGGACCGGACGCCGACGTCGCTGTGAACAACGGCGTCCTCTCGATTCGCGTCTCGAAGTGAGGGTCCGGCCGGCCCGCGACGGGCGCTCCGACCCGACCCCCATCTCGAAGTAGCTGCACGTTCAACAAACATACTCCCAACCCACCCATGAAACTGATCGTAAAACCCCTCAAGCAGAAGGACGCAGGGCGCGGACTGGCGGCCATCGACCGGCAGGCCGCCGCCGAACTGGACCTAGAGAGCGGCGACTTCATCCGCATCAATGGATCGGAGGGCGCCGCCATCGCCCGCGTCTGGCCCGGCTACCCGGAGGACCGGGGCAGCGGCGTCATCCGCATCGACGGCCGGCTCCGCCAGCAGGCCAACGTCGGCATCGACGACCGCGTCGAGATCGAGAAGGCCGACGTCAAGCCGGCCTCGAAGGTGACCATCGCCCTCCCGCAGAACCTCCGGATCGGCGGCAACATCGGTCCCTACGTCCGCGACAAGCTCTCGGGCCAGCCGGTTACGACCGGCCAGACCGTCCGCCTGCCGCTGGGCTTTGGCTTCATGAGTTCGTCGAGCCAGACGGTGCCGCTGCGGATCGCCTCGACCGAGCCCTCGGGCACCGTCGTGATCTCGGACTCCACCGACGTCGAGATCAGCCAGCAGCCCGCCGAACAGATCCAGGAGGGCGCCGGCACCGACGACGCCGACACCCCCTCGGTCACCTACGAGGACATCGGCGGCCTCGACGACGAACTCGAACAGGTCCGCGAGATGATCGAGTTGCCGATGCGCCACCCCGAACTGTTCAAGCGCCTCGGCATCGAGCCGCCGAAGGGCGTCTTGCTTCACGGCCCGCCCGGCACCGGGAAGACGCTCATCGCCAAGGCCGTCGCCAACGAGATCGACGCCTCCTTCCACACGATCTCCGGCCCGGAGATCATGTCGAAGTACTACGGCGAGAGCGAGGAACAGCTCCGCGAGATCTTCGAGGAGGCAGAGGAGTCCGCGCCGGCGATCGTCTTCGTCGACGAACTCGACTCCATCGCGCCCAAGCGCGAGGAGGCCGGCGGCGATGTCGAGCGCCGCGTGGTCGCCCAGATGCTGTCGCTGATGGACGGCCTCGAATCCCGCGGGCAGGTGGTCGTCATCGGTGCGACCAACCGGGTCGACGCCATCGACCCCGCGCTCCGCCGGGGCGGCCGCTTCGACCGCGAGATCGAGATCGGCGTCCCCGACCGGGACGGCCGCAAGGAGATCCTCCAGGTCCACACCCGGAACATGCCCCTGGTCGACGGGATCGACCTCGACGAGTACGCCGAGAGCACCCACGGCTTCGTCGGGGCCGACCTCGAATCGCTGGCCAAGGAGTCCGCGATGACCGCGCTGCGGCGCATCCGGCCCGAACTCGACCTCGAATCCGACGAGATCGACGCCGAGGTGCTCGAACGCCTCCAGGTCACCGAGCAGGACTTCAAGACGGCACTGAAGGGCGTCGAGCCCTCCGCGCTGCGTGAAGTGTTCGTGGAGGTGCCCGACGTTGTCTGGGACGACGTCGGCGGCCTGGGCGACACCAAAGAGCGCCTGCGCGAGACCATCCAGTGGCCCCTCGAATACCCCGAGGTGTTCGCCCAGATGGACATGGAGGCCGCCAAGGGCGTGCTGATGTACGGCCCGCCCGGCACCGGGAAGACGCTGCTGGCCAAAGCCGTCGCCAACGAGTCCGACTCGAACTTCATCTCCATCAAGGGCCCCGAACTGCTGAACAAGTACGTCGGGGAGTCCGAAAAGGGCGTCCGCGAGGTGTTCAAGAAGGCCCGCGAGAACGCTCCCACCGTCGTCTTCTTCGACGAGATCGACTCGATCGCCACCGAGCGCGGGTCGAACACCGGCGACTCCGGCGTCTCCGAGCGCGTCGTCTCCCAGCTGCTGACCGAGCTCGACGGCCTCGAATCGCTGGAGGACGTGGTGGTCGTCGCCACGACCAACCGGCCGGACCTCATCGACTCGGCCCTGCTCCGGCCCGGGCGCCTGGACCGCCACGTCCACGTCCCGGTGCCCGACGAGGGCGCCCGGCGCAAGATCTTCGAGGTCCACACCCGCGACAAGCCCCTGGCCGACGGGGTCGACCTCGACCGCCTGGCCCGGAAGACCGAGGGCTACGTCGGCGCCGACGTCGAAGCCGTCTGCCGCGAGGCCGCGATGGCTGCCTCCCGGGAGTTCATCAACTCGGTCTCCCGTGAGGAGGTCACCGAGTCGGTCGGCAACGTCCGGATCACCATGGACCACTTCGAGGCGGCCCTCGACGAGGTGGCCCCGTCGGTGACCTCCGAGACCCGCGAGCGCTACGAGAAGATCGAGGAGCGCTTCAAGAAGCACGACGTCGACACCGACACGGGCGAACCGAGCAGGACGTTCCAGTAAGGTCGTTTCGGGGCGGGTCCGGTCGGCCTGACCCCCGTTTCGGCACCGACCTATTTTGTTGATTGTCCTATACGATCGTGGGGAATACTTAACGTGGGGGGTGCCGTCCGGACCGACGTGGCGCACGAAGGTACCGACGCGACGGGCGACCGATCGAAAACGGTGAGTGAACGGGTTATCGAGGCGGTCGCAGAGCGCGAGGGCGTTGACACGACGGGACTCCGGACGCCGCTGTACGACGCCGTCGACCCGGACGCGCTGGACGCACTGTTCGCGGCGTCCGACGAATCTGGAACAGCAGAGCGACGCCTCCGATTCACCTACCACGGCTACGACGTGATCGTCGGCGGCGACGGCGCCATCACCGTCTCCGAGGCCGGAAACGACGTGGCTTCCACGAACCCCGAAACGTAACTGGGATCGTCGCTCCGTTCCAAGATCACTCCCGACGCCGACGACCTCTCCGGGTCAGTAGCGGGTAGAACGTCGACCGAAAGCGGGAGCTTTTATCGCCCCCCGTGGAACGGGTGACACCGACGTGGTTCGAACGTACAACCCGGTGAAGCTCGTCATCCTCGTCGTGGGCCTGGCACTCGCACGCGCGGGGCTGGTCGAGCGGACGCGGGTCACCCGGATCGTGGACCTGGCGTGGCCCCGCATCGTCACTGGGGTGGCGCGGATGTCCAAAAGCGCCGTCGACATCGCCATGGTCGGGATCGCGGTCGGCCCGGCCGCGATCGCGGGCATCGGGTTCGCGTCGCCGTACTGGGGGTTCACCTTCACCGTCGGCGGCGGCGTCGCGACGGGGACCATCGCGCTCGTCTCCCAGCGCTTTGGCGCCAAGGCGTTCGACGAACTCGGGCAGGCGATCCGGTCGAGCGTCCTGCTCGTCGTCGTCGTCGCCGGCGCCGTCGCGGCTGCCATGTGGGCCATGCCCACTGCGCTGATCTCGCTGCTCACCGACGATCCGCGGTCGATCGAACTCGGCGCGGCGTACCTGCGGACCATCTCGGTCGGCGTCCCCTTCGCCGCCCTGAACCTGATCGGCAGCCGGATCCTCATCGGCGCCGACGACTCCTGGACGCCGATGGTGCTGCGCGGGACCGGCGCGGTCGCGAACGTGGTTCTCAACGCGGTCCTGATCTTCGGGCTCGGGATGGGCGTCGTCGGCGCCGCGCTGGGGACGGTGCTCTCGAACGTCGTGATCGTCGTCCTGTTCGCGATCGGCCTGCTCGGCTACCGGCTGCCGATCGTCGGCCACCTCCCGGTGACGGTCTCGCCCACCGGCCCCTACGTCCACCTCCCGACGATCCGCGATCTCGTCCGGATCAGCACGCCGGCGATCGGTCGGCGGGGGATCTGGACGGTCGCCCGGTTCCCGATGCTGGCCTTCGTCGCGCTGTTCGGCCAGCAGGTCGTCGCGGCCTACGTCATCAGCCGCCGCATCTGGGGGCTGATGAACACCCCCGGCTGGGGCTTCGGCCTCGCGACGAGCAGCCTCGTCGGACAGTCGCTGGGCGAGGGCAACGAGAGCCTCGCCGAGGAGTACGGCCACGAGATCGCGGCCATCGCCGTCCTCACGTACGTCGTGACCGCCTCGATCGTGTTCGTCTTCGCCGAGCCGATCGTCGAACTGTTCGTCGACGGGCCGGCCGGGGGGACGGTGTCGATCGCCGTCGGCCTGGTGTATGCCGCCTCGATCGCGGTGATCGCCCGCGCGGTCGGAGGCACCTACGCGGGGGCACTCGACGCGACCGGCGACACCCGCTGGCCCTTCTACAGCCGTGCGCTCGGGATGTTCGGGCTCGCGATCCCGCTGACCTACCTCGGGGCGACGACGCCGCTCGGGCTGTGGGGGCTGTATCTCTCCTACTTCGGCCAGTCGCTCGCGCCGGCCGTCGTCAACTACTACCGGTTCCGGACGGGCAAGTGGAAGGCCATCAGCCGCCGGTACCGTCCGGACTCGGCGACCCCGACCGATTAGGTCGCTACCCGGCGTCCCGGGGTGACCGACTCCTTACTCGCCGTCCCGCAGGGCGGCGACGTCTTCGAGCACCTCGTCGGCGTGGCCCTCGGGGGAGACGCCCTCGTAGGCCAGGACCACCTCGCCCTCCGGTCCCACGACGTAGGTGTTCCGGAAGGTGCCGTCGAAGACGTCGCCGAACATCTCCTTCTCGCCGTAGGAGTCGTACGCGGACGCGACCGACCCGTCCTCGTCGGACAGCAGGTGAAAAGGGAGATCGTAGTCGTCGGCGAACTCCGCCAGGTCGTCGACCGGGTCATCGCTGATCCCGAGGACCTCGATCCCCGCGTCCTCGAACTCCCCGAAAGAGTCCCGGAAGCCACAGGCCTCGGTCGTACAGCCCGGCGTGTCCGCCCGCGGGTAGAAGTAGACGACGACGTATTCCCCGCGGAACGCCGAGAGCGACACGTGATCGCCGTTCTGGTCGGGCAACTCGAACTCCGGAGCCTCGGTGCCAGCCTCAAGCATACCCATTCCTACTCGGGGGTGGGTCAACATCGTTTCGGCCCCGGCGGCGCTCGCGGGCAGTCAGTCCGTCGAGTCCAGATGACGACGTCCGCGTCAGTCCAGCCGTTCGGCGGCGTCGCGCTCGACCAGCGGGGCCGCGTTCGTCTCCGGGAGCGTGACGACGTCCTCGCTGGCGAGGTCATACTCGCGCTCGTCGACGCCGAGGATGCGGCCAACGTCCTCGGTGATCCGCAGCGTCGCGCGGTCGTCGGCGTCGCCGGCTCCCACTGCGGCCGTCGTGGTGTCCGGCGTCGCGGGAGCAGCCGTCGGTTCGTCCCCCGTCGCGTCACCCGGTTGGGAAGCCGCGTCGTCAGCCTCCGGCGTCGCCCCCGACTCGGCCCGGTCGCGGTCCGCGGGCGGCGACGACGGCGGCTCGGGCTCGACCCGGTCGGACTGTCCGATGGAGGGTGCCGGATCGTCCGCCGGGTCGTCGGTGGCGTCGCCGCCGCCCATCGCAGTCCCGAGGACGTCCTCGGCGCCCCCGGCCGACGACTCCGCGTCACCCGTCGACTCTCTTTCGAGGGCCGCGGGCGACCCCGACGACTCGTCCGCGGCGGCCGATCGCTCCCCCGTCGGATCGTCCATCGCGTCCGCGGGTGGGGCGCCCTCGACGGCTTCGGGCGACACCTCCCCGGCGAGCATATCGAGGACGGTCCCGCGATTCTCCTTGATGCGGTCGACGAGGTCCTGAAACAGGCGACGCTCCTCGCGGGTCAGCCCCTCGTCGTCGGTCGGCATGTCGGCGGCGGCGAAACTCGCCTGCTTGACGACCTTGCCGACGCGACGCTCGTAGATCGCCTCGACGACCTCCTCGGCGGTCTCGATCTCGTCGGTCAGGCGACCGACCTCCGGGGCCGAGAACGGGTCGTCGGCCTCCTCGGCGGCCCGCTCGCGTCGTTCTTTGAGTTCCTCGACGTAGCCGGCGGCGTCGGCGTAGAAGCTGTCCCGGAGGTGCTGGAGGCTGTCCTTCTGGCGCTCCGTCCGTCTGACCGACCGCAGTTCGTCCAGATTCATGGTTTGGGGGTACTCAGCGTTCCGGGAGTTTCTCGGCGCGCCCCCGAGCCATCAGGAAGACGCCGACGCTCTCACGAACGGTTTGCTCTCCCGCCCGGAGTGTAAAGGTGTCGCCATCGACGCTCACCTCGCCGGGGTCGGTCACCTCGATCCGGATGTCCCGGCCCCGGAACCGCTCGGGCACGGCGTCGTCGAGCGGGTCGAAGTCGGCCACCGCATCGCGGTCGAGGCGCCTGACGACCAGCCCGGTGCCGCCGTGGAGGCTCCCCGGAAAGCGGATCAACCGTCTGGTGTCGGTGGTGACGGGTTCGTCGATGGGCGCGCTCTCGGCGGCGAAGGTCTCCTCGCCCAGCGCGCGCACGAGCAGCCGCACCCCGGGGCCGCCGGCCTCGACGTTGCCCTCCCTGATCGCCCCGGGGGTACGCTCGAACGCGCCCAGCAGCGTCGTCGCCCGCCCCTCCCCGATGCCCTCCAGTTCCTGGAGGCGTTCCAGGGCCTCGTCCTCGTCGAGGTCGCGGATCTCCTCGACGAAGGCGACCAGCCGCCGGTGGACGCGCCGGCCCCACCCGCCTTCGGTTCTGAGCACCCGGCGGGTCGTCGGGCCGGTCGCCCGCGTCTCGATCAGGTCGTCGGGGTCGAGGTCGGCCGCCCGGAGGTAGTCGACGATCTCCCGTCTCGCCTCGCCGTCGAGGTCCCGAACCGCCGGATCGCGCACGTGGACGTGGTAGCCACGCCCGCCGGAGAACACCACCTCCGGGTCGCGGAAGTCGAAGTCGTCCTCGAGCAGATCGAGCAGGTCCAGCAGCGCCTCCTTGCAGGCCGCGAGCATGTCGGCGTAGGCCGTCGCCTCCGGATCGATCCCGGGTAGATGGTCGGCGTCCAGGTCGAAGACGAGGTCGGCCCCGCGCCACCCCTTCTCCTCCATCGTCGGCGCCCCCGGGTCGTCCCAGTAGGCCGTCGAGAAGTAGACGTGCTGGGGCGCCTCGTCGACCAGGAACCCGCCGAGGTCGCCCATCGACAGCAGCGACTGGTGGCGGACCATCGTGGTCCCGCCGGCGGTCCAGGGGATGTGGCCCCACTCCCGGTCGTCCGCGGCCGGCGGGAGCGTCAGGTCGGCGCGCCGGTAGTAGTCGCTGAACCGACCGCGCAGGTACTCGCGGGTGCGCCCGTCCATTCGCCCTGGCGTTGCCGGGGGGAGATTATAGCCGTTGCGTCTGGCCCACCGCGCCGTCGATTCCCCCCTGGTGGGCGGCGACGACGGTCAGATCAGGTGCTCGCGATCGGGCACGCCGTCGCGGCCCAGCAGGATCTCCTGGCCCTCGACGTCTTCGAGGGCGGCGACGAGCCCGCCGACCTCGACCGGGCCATCGTCGGTCTCGACGACGAGGGCGGCGACCTCCTCGCCGGCCCCCAGCGTCGCCGAATCGACCTTGCCCTCGACCACGATGGCGTCGCCGGTCTCGACGTCCCGGCCCGCCACGGAGGCGTAGAAGTCGCCCTCGATCTCGCGGATGTCCTTGACGGCGCGGCGGATCGAGGCGTACCGCCGGGGGAATGGTCGGCGCTTGCCGTCGGCCGCCAGCGTCTCGGCGGTCGTCCAGAGGATCGTCCCGAAGTACCCGGACACCAGAAAGCCCAGCGCCGAGCGGTTGAAGATGACCCCGTAGCGGTCCCGGTCGTCCCGGAGCGCGTCCTGGGTGGCGTACAGCGAGTAGTCGCCGTCGGCGACCGCGACGATCGGGGTCGTGATCCCCCGGCGGGCGCGCGCGACCGTTGCGACGTCGAGGTAGTCGAACTCCTCGGGATCGGGCGCACGCGAGGCCGGCGTCACCAGGAGGTCGATGCTGACGCCGTCGTCGATGGCCGCCGCCAGGTCGTCCCGGAACCGGCTCAGCAACTCGGGGGTCAGCGAGAGCACCAGTTCGTAGTCGGCGCTCTCGACGATCTCCTCGACGTACCGGATGATCGTCGACCGGGATTTGACGAGCGTGACCGCCTCGGTCTCCCGCGCCGGCGCCGTGTACCGGGCCTCTAGCTCGGTGACGAGTTCGGTCAGCGAGGTCTGGATGTTGCCGAAGGCGTCCTCCGGGTCGACCGCGACGATCTGCATCGGTCGCGACTCCCGGAGCTCTACGAGCCCGCGGTCCGAGAGGCTCCGGACTGTGTCGTAGACGCGCGGCTGTGGGATGTCAGTTCGATCCGCGATGTCGCTCGCGGTGAGCTGGCCGTGCTCCAACACGGCCAGATACGCCTCGATCTCGTACTCGCCGAGGTTGAACCGCTCCCCGACGCGCTCCATCGTCAGTCGCAGGTCGTCGACCATACCACCCCCTCGACCGCCTTGGGGATATGATTTACTACCGTGTGAGTTGCATGGAGTTTCGAAGCCGGGTACCTGTCGCCGGGTGCTGCGCTCCCGGCGGCGAGGGGACCCGACGGGCTGCCGTCTGTATCCACGGAAACGTTTTTGCCGGGCCGCGAGTGGGTTCGGGCATGCTCCGGGGCACGGGACCGCCACAGACGACGACTTCGGGCAGCGGCGTCGGGGGGAGTCCCGCCCCGGGCCTGGTGCCCGACTGGATACTGTTCCCCGGCTGGGAGCTGATCACCGTCCTCGTGGTCGTACTCGCGGGCGCCTACCTCTCGAAGTACGTCGTCCGACTGCTCGGTCGGCCGGTCGCCCGCCGTTTCCCCCGACAGAGCGTCGCCCAGACCGTCCTGCGGCTCGTCCAGTTCGGCGTCGTCGCCTTCGCGGGGCTGCTCGGGGCCCGGATCGTCGGCTTCGAACTCGGCAACGTCGTGCTGTCGGTCACCGTCTTCTCCGCGGTGCTCGGTATCGTCCTCGCACCGATCGTCGGGAGCGTCGTCAACGGTATCTTCCTGCTGGCTGACCAGCCCTACGAGATCGGCGACATGATCGAACTCGACGACGGAACCCGCGGGTTCGTCGACGACGTCAACATCCGGTACACCAAGATCTTCACGCTCGAAAACACCTTCCTCGTCATCCCCAACGGGTCGATCCGCGAGCGCGACGTCACGAACTACTCCGCCGAGGACGAGCGCACGCGACTCTCGCTGAACGTGCTCGTCACCTACGAGTCCGACGTCGCCGCCGCACGGTCGATCATCGAACGCGCCGCCGCGGACGTCGACGTCGTCATCGAGGGCGGGCCGGACATCCGGATCGGCAGCGCGCGCTACCCCGCCGGCCCCACCTGTTACATCGAGTCCTACGCCGACCACGGGGTCCTGCTCGACCTCCGCTACTGGGCCAAAAAGCCCTACAAGATAGGCTCGGTCCAGTCGGCCGTCCAGGTGCGGCTGGGGGAACTGCTCGCGAGCGCCGACGCCGACATCGAGTTCGCCTACCCACACCAGCACCTCGTCTTCGACGACACCAGCGGGCGCGCCCGGGTCTCGGTCGGCGCCGACGATTCGTGGTCGGGAGGTGGCCCCCGGCGATCACCCTCGGACGAATCCTTCCCAGCGTCTCCGGACGGATCGTCGCCACCTTCGGACGGGTCGTCACCGCCTTCGGACGGGTCGTCGTGAGGCTGCGGGACCCGCCGCAATCGGCGGGTCGCTACGGGTCCCTGACGGTCACCAGGTCGCAGTCGAGTTTCTCGCGCAGGAACGACTCGACGTCCGGGTCGTCGAGGATCCGCCGGAGCATCCCGCGCCAGCGGCTCACCTGTTTCGCCCCGATGACGACGATGTCGGCGTCGCTCCCGACGACTTCGTCGAGGATCGTCTCCTCGACGAGAAAGCCACGCCGGACCACGTACCGCGCCCGGTCGAGCGGACCGAACTCCGACTCGACGGCGCGTTTGAGTTCCGTCCGGGTGACGTTGTGACCGTTCTGGTAGAGGTCGACGTGGAGCACCGTGAGTTCGCCGTCCTCCTCGGCGACGAGCGATATCGCTTCGCGGAGGGTCGCCTTCGAGTGTCGACTGAGCGGATACCGAACGGGGACCACGACGCGGGTCATCGGTGTACTCTACGCGGCCCGCCGCCTGAACGTTTTCATTGAGGCCGACGGGGTTGCCCCCGGGGATCTCGGTCCCTGCAGCGCCGGTGTGGGGACCCGTAACTGTCTACGGCGGCGTGCTGGACTGTTCGCCGCGCCGGTCGACCCGGGACCGTCCGCGGCGTCGGTCAGTCCTCGAGTTCGAAGGCGACCACGACCTCGGACTGGTACTCCCGGTTCTCGACGCTGGCTACCTCGACGCCCATCTCTTCGACCTCGATCCACTTCACGTTGTCCAGCGTCTCCTCGGCGCGGTCGACGGCGTCGTCGACGGCGTCGTCGAAACTCTCGGTACTCCGGCCGATCAGGGTGATCTTCTTGTACACCATGGCGGGCGATAATTGACGCGGTGGCGACAAAAAGGCGGGGGCCGCAACTGCGCCGTCGGGCGTGGTCGCGCCGTCGACGAGGCGCCCGTCGGTCAATCCAGCGAGTCGAAAGCCGGGGTGGCGACCGCCCGGTCCCCGTAGGCCTCGACGAACGACTCGGCCCACGCGACGGCCTCCGGGCGATCGTTGAGCAACACGCCGGAGACGGTTCCATCGGCCGAAACCGCCACCGCGACCTCGGTCCAGTCGGGGCCCTCGACGACCAGCACGGTGAGCGGGAAAGTCTCGTCGACGACCTCGATCGTGAGCCCGCCGTCCTCGATGGCCTCGCGGAGGTCGGCGAGGTGGTACGCCTCCAGAAACTCCGCCGCGGCCTCGCTGAACACCAGATCCGCCTCGGTGTCGGCGCCGAGCAGCCACTCGCGGACCTCGGCCGGGAGGTCGAACCGGGCCGGACCGTGGACGCCCCGGACCCGCACGGCGCCCGTCAGCGTCTCGACGAGCCGCCGGATCGGCCGGTGTCGCTCCTCGTCGGCGAGCACGGCGGTGCTCTCCGGATACAGCCCGGCCGACGGCTGGAACCACCGCGGGAACTCCTGCACGACGGGCGCGGCCGCGAACAGTCCCTCCAGCGCCTCGACCGTGAACCGGTAGATCAGGAGCGCTGCACTCCCGAGCGCCGTCGTCTCGTACCCGTGGTCGCTCCGCCGGATCAGGGACAGTTCGTCGAGTTCGATCACCGCCCGGTTGACGGTCGAGCGCGACACTGCGAGTGCCTCGACCATCGTCTCCTTGTCCGTCGGACCAGTCGAGAGTAAATCGAGGAGTTCCCACCGGCGGGCGACCGTTTCGAACACCTCCTCGGGAGGGGCCTCGTTCATGGGGGAAGTCGGTCGAGCAAGCTGAAATACCTATCGACGAGCCAACACTCTGGGGGAACACCTCCGTCGTCGACCCCGGTTCAGCCCCTCTCAGCGACCGGCGAGACGGTCGACGAGGCCGTCGACCACGTCCGAGAGGTAGACGTGGCCGCCGGCGGCCACCGCCAGGCCGCCGAGGGCGTCGAACACCAGATCGAGCATGGTGTCGGCCAGGCCGTACTGGGTGAGCACCGTCCGGGTGCCGGTCGCGGCAGCCAGTTCTCCGAGCGCGAACTCGAACACCTCCCAGAGCACGCCGAACGCGAGGACGAACAGCAGGATGAAGACGAACATGACTCGATGGGGCACCGAGACGCCCTCCACGTGGACGTCGATGGCCCGGATCGTGGCGTAGCCGCCCGCGGCCACCACCGAGGACGACAGCGCGTGGGTCAGGTGGTTCCACCACCCGACGCTGCGGTAGATGCTGAGTTCCGCCCCCGGGAGCGCCAGGGTGCCGAGCGCGTGGAGAAACACCGCGGTGGTGATCCAGAGGGTAACGCCGGAGTCCATCGGAATCCCCGCGTCGCGTTCGAGCGCGGCCGGCAGGAACGTGATCGCGAGCGAGGCCGCCCCGTTGGCGACGACGCCCGCGTCGCCGCCGTACAACCCGACGGCGACGACGACGACCAGCAGGATCTGCATCGCCCGCGAGAGCCGGCGCTGGCTCCGGGCGCCGATCCCGAGCCGATCCCTGACTCTCACGGGCGGGCCACCTCGTCCCGGTCGGCGTCCTGGCGGGCGACCTCGCGTTTGGCCTCCTCGCGCAGTTGTGCCCGCACGTCGACCGGCAGGCGGTCGTCGGCGTGTGCGCGCCGGCGGAAGTA
>Ga0207733_100498_pt1 | contig 22506 bp, 23 predicted proteins | sample A23P3SouthBayCA_FD_187735 | JGI IMG/M metagenome (GOLD analysis project Ga0207733, IMG submission 187735) | Aerobic enrichment media microbial communities from Eden Landing Ponds, California, USA - A23 P3 (SPAdes) | ecosystem: Environmental > Aquatic > Marine > Unclassified | place: Emeryville... | reverse complement strand
CGAACGCATCGAGCCGTATCCCGTCGCGGCGAACCGCTGGCGCGACGACGTCCTGCTGACCCAGGCATCGATTTACGACTTCCAGCCGCTGGTCACCTCCGGCAAGACGCCGCCGCCGGCGAACCCGCTGACGATCTCCCAGCCCTGCATCCGGATGCAGGACATCGACAACGTCGGCGTCACTGGCCGGCACACGATGGCCTTCGAGATGATGGCCCATCACGCGTTCAACGCCCGCGATGACATCGAGGACCCCGAGCAGTACGCCTACCAGGGCGAGGTGTACTGGAAGGAAGAGACAGTCCGCTACTGTGACGAACTGTTCGCCGAGTTGGGCGCCGACCTCGACGAGCTCGTCTACATCGAGGATCCGTGGGTCGGCGGCGGCAACGCCGGGCCTGCACTCGAAGTGATCTACCAGGGCGCGGAACTGGCGACGCTCGTGTTCATGTCCCTCGAGCAGGATCCCGACGGTGAGTACGAGCTGAAAGACGGGAACTCCTACTCCGAGATGGACACCTACGTCGTCGACACCGGGTACGGCCTCGAACGCTGGACCTGGATGTCACAGGGGACGCCGACGGTGTACGAGGCCGTCTACCCCGAGATGATCGACTTCCTCAAGGACAACGCCGGGCTCGGCTACACCGACGAGGAGCAATCGATCGTCCACCAGGCGGCGACGCTGGCCGGCCACATGGACATCGACGAGGCCGAGGACGTCGAACAGGCTCGCGACGAGATCGCCGCTGAGATCGGCGTCGACGTCGATCGGCTGCGAGCTCTCACGGGCCCCCTCGAGGACGTCTACGCCATCGCCGATCACTGTCGCACGCTCGCGTACATGCTGGGCGACGGCATCGTCCCTTCGAACGTTGGCACCGGCTACCTCGCCCGAATGGTTCTCCGCCGGACGAAACGGTTGGTCGACAACGTCGGCGTCGACGCGCCGCTGGACGAACTCGTCGATATGCAGGCCGACCGGCTGGGCTACGAGAACCGGGACACCATTCGCGACATCGTCCGGACCGAGGTCGAGAAGTACCGCGAGACGCTGGACCGTGGCGCTCGCAAGGTTCGCCAACTGGCCGAGGAGTACGCCGAGGGCGACGAGTCGATCCCGCTCGACGAACTGATCGAACTGTACGACTCACACGGCATCCAGCCGGAGATGGTAGCTGACATTGCCGCCGAGCGGGACGTCGACGTCGCGGTCCCCGACGACTTTTACTCGCTGGTCGCCCAGCGCCACGGCGGCGTGGAGGCCGTCGAGGAGGACGATCACGAGGACCGCGAACGGATCGACGGGCTCCCGGAGACGGACAAACTCTACTACGACGACCAGAACCGGATGCAGTTCGAGGCGATGGTCCTCGACGTCTTCGAGCGGGCTGACGGCGACTACGACGTCGTCCTCGACCAGACGATGTTCTACCCGGAGGGCGGTGGGCAACCCGCGGACCACGGCACCCTCTCGACGGACGATACCACCGTCGACGTCACTGACGTCCAGATCGAGGACGGCGTCGTCTACCACACCACCGACGCGGATCCCGGCAAGGGCGAGTTCGTTCGCGGCCAGGTCGACGCGACACGTCGCCGTCGGTTGATGCGGCACCACACGGCGACCCACGTCGTCGTCCACGCCGCGCGACAGGTACTGGGCGAACACATTCGCCAGGCCGGCGCGCAAAAAGGCGTCGACAGCGCGCGGATCGACGTCCGTCACTACGAGTCGGTCACGCGCGAACAGGAGAAGGAAATCGAGCGCATCGCCAACGAGATCGTCACGGCCAACCACCAGGTGACCCAGGAGTGGCCCCACCGCCACGAGGCCGAGGCCGAACACGGCTTCGACCTCTACCAGGGTGGGATTCCCGCCGGGACGAACATCCGGCTCATTCACGTCGCCGAGGACGTCCAGGCCTGTGGTGGCACCCACGTCTCGCGAACGGGCGAGATCGGGACGATCGTCCTCCGTGGCACCGAACGCGTCCAGGACGGCGTGGTGCGCTTTACGTACTCCGCCGGCGAGGCGGCAATCGAGGCGATCCAGGAGACCGAAGACGCACTGCTCGAGGCCGCCGAGGTCCTCGACGTCAGTCCCGCGGCGGTGCCCGAGACCGCCGAGCGTTTCTTCACCGAGTGGAAAGCACGGGGCAAGGAGATCGAATCCCTGAAAGAACAGCTGGCGGAGGCTCGCGCCGGTGGCGGCGCCGACGCCGAGGAGATCGAGGTCGGCGAGACGCCGGCCATCGTCCAGCGAATCGACGCCGACATGGACGAACTTCGCGCCCAGGCCAACGCCCTGGTCGAGGCGGGGACGATCGCCGTGCTCGGTTCGGGTGCGAGTGGCGCGCAGTTCGTCGTCGCGGCGCCGGACGGGAGTGGCGTCAACGCAGGGGAGGTCGTCGGCGAACTCGCCGGCCGCGTCGGTGGCGGTGGCGGTGGCCCGCCCGACTTCGCCCAGGGTGGCGGCCCCGACGCGGAGAAACTCGACGACGCACTTGAGGCCGCCCCAGAGATCCTCCGCCAGGTCGCCAACGCCTGACGCCGGCGTGGAGACGAGCGGTTCGGCCGTCGGCCAGTTTTGTTTCCGCTGGAATCGCTCTGTCAGCTGCCAGTAGAACCGGCTCAGCCTCGAATGCGCTCGACGGCCTGTTCCATCGCCTCGTTCTCCTCGCAGACGAGCGTGAGGTGATCGCCGTACTCGAGGTGCATGTCCGGATTCGGCACCCGATCGTCACCCTCCCGGCTCACCATCACGACGAGACACCCCTCTGGGAGATCCCGGGAGAGTGACCCAATGGTTAGATCGGCCGCGTCGGCCGCGGTCAGTTCCACCTCGAGGACGTCGCCGCTGCGCGTTTCGTCGGCGAGCCAGTGGGCCAGCGCGGGCCGTTCGATGGCGTCGTCCATCGCGTCCGCGACGGCAAAGCCCGCGGAGATGGTTTCGACGTCGAGATCGTCGAAGGCGTCGACGTTCTCCGGTCGATTGGCCCGTGCCACGACGGTGTCCACGTCGAAGCGATTCTTCGCCAGCTGGGCGACCATGAGGTTGACGTCGTCGTCAGCAGTCGCCGCGGCGACGACCTCGGCGTTGCCGGCGCGGGCGTCCGCGAGGACGTCCGTGTCGGTACCGTCGCCGTGGACGACGCGATGGCCTGCCGTCCGAACGGTCTCGACGACCGAGCGATCCGCGTCGACGAGGACCACCTCCTCGCCACGCGATTCGAAGCGAGCCGCGAGTTCCCGGCCGACGCGGCCGGCGCCGACGACGAGCGTGTTCGTGGGCACGATGTCCAGTCCCTGGGCGATGTGTCGGGCCAGACCGCCTTGAATCACGACGGTCGCGCCGATGACCAGGAAGACGGTGCCGACGAGAACCGTCGCAGCCCGCGGGTTCGTCGGCTCAAGCGAGATAGCAAACAGGGTCGCGACGCTGGCCGGGACGATGCCACGGGGCCCGACGGCGCCGACGAAGATCCGTTCCCGGGCGGAGAGGCGACCGCCGACCGTCGAGAGAAAGACGCCGATGGGGCGGATCAGGACGACGACGGCCAGGACGACCAGAATCCCACGGATCCCGAGCGTCGCGAGGTCCTCGAAGGAAAGCAGCGCTGCGAGGACGATGAAGATGAACGAGAGGACGAGCAGCGTCACGTCGCCCTTGAACTCGGCGATGACGTCGGCGTGGGGGATCTCGACGTTGCCGAGAGTGATGCCGGCAACAGCGGCAGCGGCGATGCCAGCCTCCGGGAGCGTCGTCTCTGCCAGGCCGTAGGCCACCAGCGCGCCAACGAGGACGATCAGGCGCGCGTTACGTGGTGCGTTGCCGGCCGAGAGGTCGACGGTTCGCAGGATAACCGCCAGCGCGAGGCCGACACCCACGCCGACCGCGAGGCCGAGCAGCAGGCGCGCGCCGAAGGCCTCGAGAACGAGCAGTGGCGTCTCCCCTTCGGCGACGACGAACTCGAAGGTCGCGACGGCGAGGATGGCGGCGGTGACGTCGTTGAGGATGCCCTCCGTCTCCAGGGCCGCCGCGACCCGCTCCCGGACCGGGACGACGTTCATGATCGGCGTGATCACCGTCGGGCCGGTCGCGATGAGCAGGGAGCCGACGAGGAAGGCGACGTCCCAGGGCGTTCGGAACGCGAGGTGGACGGCCGCCGCGGTGCCAAGGAGCGAGATGAGGGCACCGACGGTGACGAGGCCGAGAGCTTCGCGTGGGGCTTCGCGGACGCGCTCGGCCGAGAGATGGAAGGCGCCCTCGAAGACGATGATCCCGACGCCCAGGCCGACGATGGCCCGCAACGCCGTCACGCCGAACACGTCGATGGAGACGACGTCCAGGCCCTCCGGACCGACGAGGACGCCCGCCAGCAGGAGGAAGGCGACGCTGGGAACCTCGAGGCGATCCGCGAGTACCTGGGCGGCCACGCCAGCGCCGATCACCAGGACGACGGCCCCGATGAGTGTTCCAGCCTCGCTCACGACTGGCACAATCGTTTGCTGGCGGCAAACCGTTTCGGGGAGGGACAGGTCCTTGCCGCGAGCGCCCAAATCACCAGCAATGCCAACGGCGACGAAGGATGGCGTGTCGCTACACTACGAGGTTGCTGGCGAGGGCGAGACCATGGTCTTCGTCACCGACGTCGGCTTCGGCGCGTGGTCGTGGGGGTGGCAACACGCCGCGCTGACCGGCGAGTTCGAAACGGTCGTCTGGGACCTCCGGGGGACTGGCCGCTCGGACGCCCCCGAAGGTCCGTACGACGTGGCCACGCTGGCCCAAGATCTCGAAACGGTGCTTTCGGCGGCTGGCGTCGCCAGCGCCCACCTCGTCGGTGCCGGTCTCGGCGGGATGGTCGCCCTGGCCTACGCCGATCGGTTCTCGCGATCCCGGTCGCTCACGCTGATCGGAACGGCCAGCAGCGGCGAGGCCGTGACCGATCGCCTGGAGGCCCTGCGAGCGTCACCCGATGACGAGGTGGCGTTGCGATCGTCGCTCGACGCGGCCATCGTCGCGGACCCGGCGGCCCATCCCGCGGTCGTCGACGATATCGTCTCGTGGCGGGCCGCGGACGACGCGGCGCTCGGGGGGTGGGACGCCCAGGCCGCTGCGATGCGATCGTTCAGGTCACCGCCACTGTACGAGATTAGACTGCCGACTCTCGTCCTCCATGGGACGGCGGACGTTATCGTCCCGGTCGAGGTGGGCGAATCCCTCGCCGAGGGTCTCCCGCGAGGTGAGTTCCGCGCGATCGAGGCCGGCCACGCCTGCTACGTCGAGGACAGTGGTGCGGTGACCGATGCGATTGCCGACTTCGTCGCCGACGGCGAGTGAGTGAGGGCGGCGCGAGGATCATCAGGGGCGCCCGCCGGTGAAACGTGAGTGAAGCGGGTGCGTCGTCGACCGCGGAAAATATCACCACGGATAGCTGGATTTTTGCCGCTCCAGGCACTGTAATCTGGTAATGACTGTGCGGATCGCCCTGCTGGATGCTGCCCACGACGACGGCCACAATCGGCGGAACTTCCGGCGGGAACTCGATGCGGATCTGGTGGAGTTTGCGGCCACCGAGGGGGACCTTCCCGAGAGTTGCGACTTCGACGGCGCCGTCGTCACTGGCTCGCGGGCCTCCGCCTACTGGGAAGAGCCCTGGATCGCGGAGACGAAGGCGTGGGTGTCCGATGCGATCGATGCTGGCGTCCCGATGCTTGGCGTCTGTTTCGGACACCAGCTCCTGGCGGACGTCCTCGGCGGTGACGTCGAGCCGATGGAGGACTACGAGATCGGCTACCGGACTATCGAGCACGACGGCGAATCGCCGCTCCTCAATGGGATCGACGAGTCCTTTACCGCGTTTACGACCCACTCCGACCACGTCGCCGACTTGCCGGCCGACGTCGACGTGTTCGCGGAGAACGACTACGGCGTCCACGGCTTCCGGCGCGGCGACGTCTTCGCCGTCCAGTTCCACCCCGAGTACGATCCCGAGAGCGCCCGCGACGTGACGAAGGGCAAAGACGAGGTGCTCTCCGCAGAGCGGATCGATCGCGTACTCGACGGGATCACCGAGGAGAACTACCAGGCCGCCTGCGAGGCGAAACAGCTGTTCGACAACTTCACGCGGTACGTCCGCGACCAGCGGGCGACGCAAGCGGCGGCCGACGACTGAGCGCGGTTTTCGGCCATCCTTCTTCCGAGGATGATGGCACCCGCTCTGCGTGGGTGGGAAGCGTTATCACCAGTCTGGCAAAAGGGCAGGGTATGTCTGCTGCCGGCTCATCTGGTGGCTCGTCGATCGGACGCGCGGCGGTCACCGCGGTTCGCACCTGGATACCGTACGTCGGCGTGGTGGCTGCGTTTTTCCTTGCCGTTGCAATCCTCGGTGCAGCGGTCGGCCACGAGCGACGGTCGACGGTCGTCCCGCTTCGATCCGCGGGTGACCCGCTCCCCGCGCTCGAACCCCTCGACCTCTTTCTGCACAACAGCCAGGTTGCCGGCCTCATGATCGTCGGCGTGCTCTTTTTCGCCCTCCCGACGGTGGCGCTGCTCGCCTACAACGCCTTTCTCTTCGGCGCGTCGACCGCCTCCGCCGTCGGCTCGTTTGGGCCCCTGGCGACGGCAACGATCGTGCTCCCCCACGGCATTTTCGAACTGCCAGCATTGTGGCTCGCCGGCGCCATCGCCCTGCGCTGGATCCACGTCGCCTGGCAAACCACGCGGGAGAGTGAGCGCTCGACGCCCGCCGGCCGACTCCTCGTCGAATCGATCGTCGCGCTGGTGGTCGTGCTCTGCTTACTCGGCGCCGCTGCAGTGATCGAAGGGACGATCACGAAAGACCTCGCCAGCGCGCTCGTCTGACTGGGCGGTCACGCCAGCAGCGGGAAGCTCTCCCCTATCGCCAGCGGTAGTAATCAGATGCAACTACTGAGTAACGCGAACGGACAGATTGAGGAGCCGCCACAACCGCGAGGCATGGAAAGCCCCGCGTCTCTCGTGGGCTCCGACTCGCTGCGCGCTTCGCTCCCTCCGGTCGCTGTAGTGCTTGCGTCGTCTCGCACCACGAGAGACGCGCCCCTTTCAGTCCCACCCGTATCGACTGATTCACCAAGCTATGTCGGGTGGACTGAAAGGGGCGCGTCGCTGGGCGAAGGCCAGCGACGTAAGCACGCGAACGTAGTGAGCGCGCGCAGCGAGCCGCCCGAGCCCAGCGACGCGGGGCTTTCCATGCCTCAAGGCTCCGACTCCTCCCAGGCTCGCGATTGATTTACTCAGTAGTTGTGCCGAGCAGTACCGCTCACCGGGCATTCAAACCCTCCTCAGCGCCGCTCCCGGAAGTTGATCTGAAAGCACGCATGACTTCACAGCATCACAATCTACAGGACGTCGCGAGCCGAGAGTCCGCTATGGCGAAAACAGTCGACGATCTCCGGAACGAGATTCGCGTGTCCGTCGGGCGGTACGAGCGCCAGGAATCGACGGCGTTCACGAAGGAGGCCCTGGCAGCGATTTGCGCGACGGTCGGCTACGAAATCGATGCGGACCGACTACCGCCCAAACCCGAAATGCGGGCGGGAATCCTCTTTGCGCTCGGTGAACTGGAGACCGACGACCCCGCACAGGCGGAGACGGCCTTTCGAAAGGCACAGTTACAGGCCATCGCGGACGCGGTCGTGGAGCGGCCGTAGCGACCGACCAGTGACCGGTTCGGGTACGCGTCGCCGGGAGCGCCACTCACGGGAGCCACGAGAAGTATCGATTCGATACCCCATAGATATGAATTGAGTATTAAATAGATATCACAAAGATATCGAAACGGAGTCTGAAAAACGACAAGATGCCCGCAGGGCGAACAACGCGGGACGGTCGCTCACTGGTTCAATCGACGACAACGAGGCGTAGCGGAAAAGACGGGCGAGGGACCTACTCACTCCGGTCGATGTTGAGTTCTTCGTCGAGTTCCTCGAGCCACTCCGAATCCTCCAGATCTTCGAGTTGTTCCCGGAAGTGAGATTCGCAGACACCAACGGTAATGCCGTCCTTCTCGACGGCGATGTCGGCTTTGGAATCGCAGTAGTGACACTGCATACACGCAGGTAGTGACTGGGAGGCATTGAACCCTCCGCTCGCGTATGCCATCCGCCAGACATTCCCACGGTGCACGGTAACGCTGGCCACACGAACGTGGTCACGAACCTACACGGCCGACCCGTCGATGGCGTCGATGAACCGCGTCGCCTCGTCCCGGTCCAGGCCAGCGACGCCGAGCGTCTCGTCGTGGGCGTCGCTCCCGCCGGTCGGGAGCAAGGAATAGTCCTCGATTACTGCATCGACGGGCGAGAGATCGGTGTCCAGTGACTCGTCGTAAGGGTACCCCTCGCTGTAGGGGTAGGCGCGTTCGACGGCATCGAGGCTCGCACAGCGTGCCAGTGCAGCCGCTGGGTCGGGATAGCGCAGCGGATGGGCGAGCCCAACGATAGCCGCCGCCTCGTCGAGGAGTTCGCGGCCGCGCTCGAAGCTCGGCACCGATCGAGACACGTAACAGGGGCCGTCGTCGCCGATCAACTCCCGAAAGGCCCAGGCGACGTCGTGGTCGGTGACCGACGCGATGGCACGGGCAATGTGCGGGCGGCCGATACCAGGCCGTGCCTCGATCGGGAGGTCCGTCTCCAGGTGGGCCTCGACGCGGTCGATGATCGCCGCCCCGCGGTCGATCCGGTCCTGCTGCAGGCGCTCGATCTCGGCCTCCATGGCTGGCGTTCGCTCGACGCCGTAGCCAAGGAGGTCGAGGTGCTGATCGCCGGCGTCGACCCTGAGTTCGATCCCGTGGACGACCCGCACGCCGGACAGTTCCGAAATCGGCGCCGACAGGTCGGGGTGCAATCGGTCGTGATCGGTGACCGCCACGATGGACACCCCAGCCCGTCTGGCGGCCGCTGGCAACGTCTCCAGGGTCAACACCCCGTCGGAGTTCGTGGTGTGGACGTGACAGTCCGCGACGACCATGACCACCCTTCGCCGGCGTCGTGTATGGTGGTTGGGGTCGTGTTCCTTATACGCACTAAGGGTAATATGTATTATTAATGGTGAAGGTTTATTAACGACCATTAGGGATGTGTTGGTATGCGATCACTCGAGAACGCAACGGACGCACTGAACGACCACTCCTATCCGGCCACGACCGCCGCACTCATCGACGCCTACGGCCACCTCGAACTGAACCACCAGAACGGCACCGAAACGCTCGGGGAGGTCCTCTCCCGGATCGGTGGCGAAACGTACGAAAGCGCGGACGACGCCCGCCTGGCGGCGATGAGCGTCCTCGGCAGTGATGCGATCGGTCGAAAGGGCTACTCCGATCGTGACCCGGTCGCCATCGGTGAAGACGGCCCGGAACAGGTCTCCTTCTAGGTCGTTATTCGGTTTCGGGGTGGACACCGGCGAGCCGCGGTTTCACGACTGGCTGGCGCCCTTCTCGCAGTCGAGTTTTGTGGCAGGGTTGCCAGATCGATCGGCGAGGGCGCGGTCCTCAGAAGAAAAACGACGCGCCATAGATGATCGACGAGCCCACCATCAGCATGACGAACACGATGGCGACGATCTGTTGACGGTCCATGCTCCATAGTGGCGAGTCGACTGGCATAACGGTTGCGAGAGTCTTGGTAGGGGATGCCATGTAGGAACCACCCGGTCCGACGGTCTCGGCTCGACCGCTAGTCGATGCGTGCGTCGACCACGACGTGGCGGACCCCCTCGCTGTAGCCTTTCACGTCCCGCGTTTTCAGCACGCTCACGCTCCGATCAGCGGCTGCAGCAGCGGTTTCCAGCCGTTCGATCGGGCGATCGAAGACGAGGCCGGCCGGCGTCGCTTCGTGCATGTGGAGGACACCCCCAGGTTTCAGCGCGTCCAGGGCGCTGTCGAGGTATTCGTGGGCGTCGTAATACCCCATCACCACGCGGTCCGCACGGCCGTCAGCCGCGAACGCGGGCACCACGTCGCGACAGTCGGCCCGGTAGGGCTGGACGCGGTCGCTGACGCCGTTTGCCATGGTGTTTTCCAGGAGATACTGGAAGGCAGCAGGGTTTCGCTCGACGGCAGTGACCAGTCCGCCGGCCCGCGCCATCGGGAGCGTGAAGTAGCCGATCCCGGCGAACATGTCGAGCACGCGTTCGCCAGCCTCGACCACCTCGCCCATCCGGGCGCGCTCGGCCTTGTTGCCGGGCGAAAACATCACCGAGGACAGGTCCATCGCGTAGCTCGTCCCGTGTTCCTGGTGGACCGTCTCCGTGTCGCCGTCACCCGCCAAGACTTCGACATCGGGAGTCCGGTGCTCGCCATCGATGCCATGCCGGGCGAGAACGGTGTCGGCCTCCCCGTGGAGCGCGAGCAGCGCCTCACCGAGTTCCCCTGGGCGGTCGACCGCCTCGTCGACGGCGACCAGAATGACGCTACCGACGACGGCCCAGGAGGCGGGGGCCGTCTCGATTTCCGCGTCGGTCCAGCCCCGCTCGCGCAGGTGATCGCCGAGGCCGCGATTGCGCGGGGCCCGATAATCGTGCACCACCTCGCGATGGGCCGTTGCGGTGGGCACGGACCGCACCGGAATCGCGACACAGTCCTCGTCCCACTCCCGGACGCCACGGTCGTCGTCGTAGACGCCCTCCTCGCGGAGTGATTCGATCGCGACCTGGCTCCGGGACTTTTCGACGAGGATGGCGAGTGCTGGATCGGACCCGTCCTGGCGGTCCGGCTCCGTCGTCGAGCTCGGGTCCTCGGCCGTCATTCGTCTGCGGGCAGGACGTGCAGTCCGTCGCGATGTTTGAGCACCGGCACCTCGCTCGCGTCCGGATCCAGGTAGTCGGGCCGTGGAACGGTGACCGATTCGTACGTCTCCGGATCGAGCACCTGGACGGCGTGCTCGTCATCGATCGAAACCAGCGCTGTCCGGTCGGCGTCCTCGCGCCAGCCCAGTCGGCGAGCGTCGGGCGCGTCCCCGTCCTGGTAGTTCGCCTCGTAGGCGTCGCCGGTCGCGAGACGCGTCCCCTTCAAATTGCCCTGCACGGAGCGGACCAGCACCGGCCCGTCGCCATCTTCGGGATCGATGATCTCGCCGTGGCTGTAGCGCGGGAGTCGGATCGCGAAGGTTACTCGATAGACGCCATTGCCGTCCTCGTCCTCGGTGACGAGGGTTTCAGAATCGCTGTAGGAGCCACCGAGTTCGTCGACGATCCGGCGGGCGACTTTCATCCCGATCTTGTTGGTCGAGACTTTCACGTCGACGCCTTCCGGCCGCTCGGTGACTTCGGTGACGAACGCCTCGCGGTCGCCCGTTGCCTCCATTTCGTCGACGACCTCGTGGGCGATTGCCGTCGCGCGGTCCGTCTCGGCGTCGGTCGGCCTGCGCTCGTCGGCACGCACCTGCACCGTCGAGGCATAGGAGCCGCCGGCGATCTTTCCACACCGGGTGCAGGTCTGGCGGGCGATTTTGACCGGGACGGCGACCTCCTCGGTGACCGGTGTGCCACGGATGACGCCCGAGAACTCGGCGTGCATCCGGATGTTGTTCTGGTCCAGTTGCTCGGGGACGACTTGCCAGGCGATGGACTCGGCGTCGACGTGGATCCCCAGCGCCTCGCTCACTTCCTCGATGGCGACGTCCGTGTAGTCCTCAGCACCGACGTCGACCCAGCGATTGCCGCGGTGGACCGCGCCACACTGTGCACAGACGCGGACGTCGATGCGGTCTGGCGCATCAACCAGGTCGAACTCCTCGAAGTAGCAAGCATCACAGAGTGTGTGATCCGACTCGCGCTGCTCGTCGGGTCTGGCCTCGGGGCCAGCGCCCATCTCGTCCCCGCACTTGGGACAGAACTCGCCGGATCGGCTCATTGGAGGGCGTAGATGCTTGCAGTGGTTAAGTCGCCCGTTCTCCAGCGACAGCCAACCTGTAAACGAGAGATTCTATCGCTCAGCGATACCCGAGACGGTCGATTGAGCCGGATTCGGTCACTGGCAGGCGGATTGTTAGGTCGTCCTCACTTCCATCAAACGTAGTCTCCACTGGACGAGCGCGTTTTTGCCCTCGCGCCCGTACGAACCATATGGAATGGCGAACGGACTGGGGGTTGCAGGGCCGCATGGTGCTGACGATGATCCTGCTCGGTGTGCTCTACGTGGTGTTTCTTGCCGTCCTGTGGACCCTGTTCCAGAGTCTGTTCGTCGTCGTGATCTTCTTCGGCGTGTTCTCACTCGGCCAACTGTTTTTCAGCGACCGCCTGGCGCTGTGGAGTATGGGTGCCAAAGAAGTCGATTACAACGAGTATCCCGACCTCTATCGCACCGTCGAGCGCCTCGCCCAGCAGGCCGACCTCCCGACGCCGAAAGTCGCCGTTGCAGAGACCAAGACGCCGAACGCCTTCGCCACGGGTCGCTCGAAAAAGAGCGCGGCCGTCTGCGTGACGACAGGGCTCCTGGACACCCTGAATGAAGACGAACTGGCAGGCGTGATCGCGCACGAACTCGCCCACGTGAAAAATCGCGACGTGGTCATCATGACCATCGCCTCCTTCCTCTCGACCATCGCCTTTCTCGTCGTCCGGTGGGGCTGGTTGTTCGGCGGCGGCCGTGGCCGTGGCGGCCGGGGCGGTGGCGGCATCTTCGTCGCCATTCTCGCCTCACTGGTCGTCTGGATCATCTCCTTCCTCCTCATTCGGGCCCTCTCTCGCTATCGCGAGTACGCGGCAGATCGCGGCGGCGCACAGATCACCGGCAACCCGGCGGCCCTGGCTGCCGCACTCGTCTCGATCGACGACCGGATGGATCGCGTGCCGACGGAGGATCTGCGCGCCCAGGCCGAGATGAACGCGTTTTTCATCGTCCCCATCGGCGTCGGCGTGATCGGCCGGCTGTTCAGAACGCACCCCTCGACGGAACGCCGGGTCGATCGCCTGCTGGCGATGGAACGCGAACTGGAGGGGCGATGATCGACCCGCGGGAGGCGCCGTAGATGGGACTGCTCGATAGGCTTCGAACCGTGATCGGGTCGCGCGCGGCTGCCGACGCCAGCCGTGGCGCCGACGCAGCGGACCTCTTCGACGTGTCGACGGCATACGTCACGATGGAGGCGAACCTGGGCTACGTGCCGACCGGCGACGCAGCATTGTGTTTCGGCGACGTCGACAGCACCGATTTCCGGGACGCCGTCGACGAGGTCGAAGCGATCGTCGCCGCCGGCGAAGCAGAAACTGGCACGGAATACCGCTCGGCGACGGACGACTACGGCTACCGCTGGATAGTCTTGCACGATCGCACCTTCGAGGACCTGGTCACCTCGGTCCACTTCGCCGCGGATACGCTGATCGACGCCCGCTTTGGCTCACGCCTGCTCGCTGCCCTCTTTGGATTCGAGCACGAGCGTGATCGGACGCGTGCGTACTGGATCTATTCGTTCCGCCGCGGCAGTTTCTACCCGTTCGTTCCGGACGACATCGGCGAGCACGAACGCGACAGTACGGCGGAGTTCAAACTCGAATCGACGCTCGACGGTGAACTCGACGTCGAGGGAGACCGCAAGTACTGGTACCCACTCTGGCCCGACCGTCGCGGCGGTGATCCCTGGGACTAGGTGGTCGTCCGGGCCGGTCCCCAGCCGCCCCGATTCGGCAGCGCAACCCCATCGTTTGTAAACCTGAAGATTCGCTATACGTGAGCCAGATTGCACGCAGGCCTTTTCACTTTCACCACCCTGTAAACGACCCTTTATGTACCATCCCGGGGTAGGAACGTCCATGGCAGCAACACAGGATCTCGAAGACTTGCCGGGTGTGGGGCCCGCGACAGCGGAGAAACTCGAAGAGAACGGCTTCGATTCGTACCAGGGGATCGCCGTCGCCAGCCCGGGCGAGCTTTCGAACACCGCCGACGTCGGCGAGTCCAGTGCAGCAGACATCATCCAGGCAGCGCGAAAGGCCGCCGACATTGGCGGCTTCGAGAGCGGCGTCGACGTGCTCGAACGCCGCGAACAGATCGGCAAGCTCACCTGGGGCGTCGACGAGGTCGACGAACTCCTCGGGGGCGGCGTCGAGACCCAGTCGATCACCGAAGTGTACGGCGAGTTCGGGGCCGGCAAGTCCCAGGTGACTCACCAGCTCGCGGTGACCACGCAGCTTCCGGCCGAGTACGGCGGGCTCGAGGGTAGCGTCATCTTCATCGACTCCGAAGACACGTTCCGGCCCGAGCGGATCCGCCAGATGGTCGAGGGGCTCGACGACGAAGCCCTCGAAGCCATGATGGAATTCCACGGCGTCGTCGAGGAGGGCGAGGGTGACGCCACCAACGAGGAGGCCTTCGACGACCTCGTCGCCTCGGTCCTCGACAAGATTCACGTCGCGAAGGCGTTCAACTCCAACCACCAGATCCTCCTGGCCGAGAAGGCCCAGGAGATCGCCGGCGGCAGCCAGGACGACGAGTTCCCGGTTCGCCTGCTCTGTGTCGACTCGCTGACCGCCCACTTCCGCGCGGAGTACGTGGGCCGTGGGCAACTGGCCGACCGCCAGCAGAAACTCAACAAGCACCTCCACGACCTCATGCGCGTGGGCGACCTCAACAACACCGCCGTCGTCGTGACGAACCAGGTCGCGTCGAACCCGGACTCCTTCTTCGGCGATCCCACCCAGCCGATCGGTGGGAACATCCTCGGTCACACCTCGACGTTCCGGCTCTACCTCCGGAAGTCCAAGGGAACAAAGCGTATCGTCCGGCTGGTCGACGCACCGAACCTCGCCGACGGCGAGGCCGTCATGCGGGTCGAAGAAGCGGGACTGGTCCCCGAATAATCGCGGCGGCCGATCGCTCTTTTCTGCCCCAATACAGTGACGATTGTGCCGTGGTGGCGCCCAATATGGGGTCGGTGTCGTTCTATCAGCTTGGTGATCAGTGTCAGACGCCGGACTGGATCTGGCCGACACTACCCTACGATCCCGCTGCTGTCCTGCGGTTTCGAGGGGAAGCAATCGGGTTGCGTTCGTTCGAGTCGTGATTAACAATGTTTTCCAACCACTCGGTTTCTTGATCGTTGTCAGACGCCACGACGGAGCTGATTCGAATACCGGGATCGTGGGGTTGCCGTCGTGCACTTTCGAGGCGAAGAAATCGGGTTGGCCTCGTGAACGCGTTGCTCGAACGTTCAAATAATCTGGTAGAAGTTCGGAGGTACGTCGGCCGAAACGGTTCAGTCGCCAGCCGGTTGCTTGCCAGTGCCAGCGAGGTCCTCGCCGCCGACCGAGGAACGGAGCGCGTCCATGCCATCGTCGCGGTCGATGCCGAAGTTCTTCTCCGACAGCGCAGCCACGCGTTCGAACTCCTCGTCGCTGAGCGCCGGGGTCTCCGGCGCGGCGGCCCACTCGTCGATGTCGGCCGTCGTCCGGAAGGTCGGCGTGACGCTCGCCACTTCGTCGTGGGCGAGGAGCCACTGGATGGCCGCCTGGCCCATGGTGCGTTTGCCACCATCGGGCGCTTCCTCAAGAAACCGGACGGCGTCGACCTTCTCCCAGCCCGTCTCGTACCATTCATCCGGTCGGTACGCGCGGTGGTCACCCTCTTCGAGTTCCGTCTCGGGCGTGACCTGCTCGTTCAGGAGTCCCGAGGAGTGGGGGACGCGCGGGATGACGCTGGTCGCCGCGTCGTGCTCTCGAATGGCGTCGATGAGGTGCTGGCCGGGCACCTGCTCGAACAGGTTGTAGACGAGCTGGACCACGTCGAACTCGTTTTCGACGGCGGCCTCCGTCTCGGCGAGCCAGCCGATCGAGGGGCCAAGCGCCCAGCCGATAGCCTCGACTTTCCCCTGCTCGCGCAGTTCGTCGAGCGTTTCGAGAACGTCTTCGTCGACCTCGCCGACGTTGGCGTTGTGTAACATGAGGAGGTCGACGTACTCCATGTCCAGCCGGTCGAGCGAGCGATCGAGGGCGGTCTCGATCCACTCGCCGTCCATGCGTTTGGGCAACTCGCCGTGGCCAGCCTGCGGATTGTTGTAGAAGTCGTAGCCGACCTTAGTCCCGACAGTGACCTCTTCGCGGACGTCGGCCAGTGCCTCCCCAACCAGTTCTTCGGAATCGCCGTGGCCGTACACGTCGCCCGTGTCGAAGAACGTGATTCCCTGATCGACGGCGTGCTGGATCATCCCGATCGCATCCTCGCGCGTTCGATCGCCCCACCAGTCCGTCCCGACGACCCATGCGCCGAAGCCGACTTCGGACACCTCGACGCCGCTCCGCCCCAGTTCTCGGTGGTTCATACGTTCAAACTATTCACTCGTCGCACTTATCGCTCGTGGTTCACGCGGGACTGCCGTCGTGCGATCCGGTCCACGAGGGTGACACTCCCCGCTCGCCATCGAACCCACCAGGCGGTGATGGCGACGGCGAGGGCCAGCGGGAGCACGACGATGAGGCCGGCTTCGGGTCCGAATGCACCACCAGTGAGGAGGTCGCTGCCAGTTCGCTCGATCCCGAACACCGCCGCCGGCGGAGCGAGTCCCGATACCGGGAAGCCGTAGATCGACCCCAGGGTGAAGTTCCAGGTGATGTGGATCCCGATCGGAACCCCCAGATCGCCCGTGACGGCGTAGGTCCACCCGAGGACGACGCCGACCGCCGCGATCAAGACCGCCGAACGGACGGTGGCATTGGGGTTCGCGAGGTGGAGTACGCCGAAGAGGCTACCGGTGAGAAGCGTCGCGAGCGCGACGCTGCGGCCCGGCGTGATCGGCCCGCGATCGGCGAGGCCCTCCGCGACGTTGGTCAGCAGGTAGCCACGGACGAGCACCTCCTCGGCGACGCCGACGGCGACGAAAAAGAGGGCCATGAGCGCGATGACGGTGAGGGGCTGGAGGTCGCCGACGGTCTGAATCGGTTCTGTGGCACCGGGAACGATACTCGCACTCGGATCGGCGACGAGGACGTCGAGGACCTCGACGAGGCCGCTCGCGAGGCCCGCCAGGAAGACGACCGTCGTCATCAGGATGCCGAGCACGAGCCCCAGGGTCAGCGTCGCCCGAAAGTCCTCGCCACCCAGTCCCAGGCCCCGCAGCGGGCGGTGGTCGAGGCGGTGGGCCACCAGGAGGGTGGCCGCCGTGATGATCGCGTACATCCCGATGGCCCCGACGACCGCTGCGACGGCCCTCGGGGCGCCATCTGGCGGAATCGCGACGATCGCGCGCTGGACGAAGAGCCCACCGGTGCTCGCGAGGACGAGCGCGACGAGCCAGACGCCGAGTCGCCACGGCGTCCGGAGTCGTCCCTCCCGGGGTGTGAAAAACACCGTGTCGAGTGGCGACTCCTCACTGTTCGCTTCCGGCTCGCGTTGGTCGCCACCACCGGACATGGGACAACCGACGCCGGTGGGCCCCTTAATTGTCGGCGACAGCGCGGTCACCGCGAGGTAACGGAATCCCTATCAGCGCGGGCCGAGTGATGTCGTGATATGACAAAACGCCACGTCTCCCTGCCACCGCTGGCCGAGGAAGGGCTGTCGGCGTTTCTCGCCACCGTCGACGAGCGCCTCGCCGGCGACGAGGACACCTGCGACGTCGTCGAGGACGTGCTGATCGACCTCCACGGTGATCGGGAGGCCTACGAGCGCTGGCAGGCCGGCGCGGACGTCTCGCCCGCCGAGCGGGTGCGCCTGCAGGGCTACGACCCCTGCAACGCCACGCTGGAGAGTGAATACTACGCCGAAAAAGACGAGGAGAAATTCCAGGAGTCGAAGTTCCTCCAGTGGCTCTGGCGACAGTTCGACGCAACGCCGATGGCCGACAACATCGCCTTCGCGTTGCGATTTCGTCGCATGCTCGCCAAACACCTCTTCGCGGAGTGTGGGGACGACTGCCGATTTTTCAAGAACATCTCGTTCACGTACGGTCACAACATCACCGTCGGCGACAACGTCGTCATCCACGACGACGTCCACCTCGACGATCGCGGCGAACTCCAGATCGGCAACCGCGTTTCGATTTCCGACGACGCCCACGTGTACAGCCACGACCACGACGTCGCCGACCAGACCGCCGTGGACAACTACCGAACGATCATCGAAGACGACGCGCGAATCACCTACGACTCGATGGTCCGTGCCGGGGTTCGCGTCGGTGAGAACGCCGTGCTCGCCGCGAAGAGTATCGCGGGGCGCGACGTCCCGGATCACCACATTGCGGCTGGGACGCCAGCCAAAAGCATCAGCGTCAAACCGGGCTGGGAGGACGCCGCCGAGGACCTCGAATCGGCCAACGTCGACCGCCGAGCGGAGCGAACGATCGACCGGGCGGTGCCCGAGGACGTGGACATTTTCGACGAGTTCGGCCGGGATCGATCACCCCCCGGTGGCGACTGAGCGAGCCATCGGGTCGGCACCGTCAATAATCAATATTGATTCTGGGCCGTCAGTAACAAATACTCCAGCAATGAATCTTGGGTATGGAAACCTGGGCATGGTTACTGGCCTACGTCGTCGGCTTCGGCCTGCTCCAGCTGGTGCTGTACCACCATTTCCGGCGGAAGGACGCGACACCAGAGTCGGGCGTCAACACTGCGGACGGCGGCGGGAACCAATCGATCGAGGCCGCCAGCACTGAGAAGGCCACCGGCCAGGGGTTTCAGTGCCAACACTGTGGAGCCCACAACGCCCACTTTTCGACGGTCCGATACTGCCGTGAATGTGTGAATCCCCTTCGGTGACGCGAGACACATACATCGGCAGACGACAGCAGTAAAGAGCCAGCAACTGTTCAACACGATGAGTTATCACAGGTGAAAACCGAGCGCCACAACTTATGGTAGGGTCCACGAATGCAGATGGTATGCGACTTGCGAGCGGCGTGGCGGGATTCGACGAGCTCGTGTCCGGGGGGCTCATCGAGGATCGCCTGTACGTCATCAGTGGGCCGCCGGGGAGCGGGAAGACCACCTTTTGCACCCAGTTTATCACGGAAGGCGCACGGGACGGGGAGCGCTGTCTGTACGTCACGATGCACGAGACGGCCGAAGAACTCTCGACGGACATGTCCGGCTACGACTTCGGCTTCGATCGTGCCCTGGAGTCCGACGCGATCACATTTCTCAATCTCGTGACCGAGGAGGGAAAGCGTACGATTACCCAGCACGGCACGGATGGCGGACTCACCAATCGGCTGGTATCCTTCATCGAAGGTCACGACATGGATCGCGTCGTCATCGATTCGACGATGTTGCTCCAGCACTTCCTGCGAGACGTCTCCGACGAAATCACCGGCTTTCTCTCTGCGCTCAAAAGCACCGACGCGACCGTCCTGCTCATTTCGGAGATGACAGATCCATCCTCGTATAGCGACGAGCACTACCTCGCCCACGGCGTCATCTTCTTCCACAACTTCCTCGACGGTGGGAAGATGACGCGTGGCCTCCAGGTGATCAAGATGCGCGGGACGCCCATCGACTGTGACATCCGGCGCATCGAGTTCTCCGACGCCGGGCTCACGGTCTATCCCGGGCAAAAGGTCGACGGATGACCCTCTACGAGGACCACTACGGCACTAGCTGGGACGACATCGGTCGTGAGGAGGCCACGGAACGAGCCTACGCCCTGGGCGTCGCCGAGCGATTGGGCGAACGCGACCGGGACGAACTCGAGCGAATCTACGATGCGGTCGGCACGAACTACGACAAGAGTCTCGTCGAGGTCGCCTTCCGCGAGGGCCGCAACGAGGCCAAGGAAGTCGCACGGTCGACCAGCGAGGACGTCGACCCCTGGGATCACCTCGTCGAGGGCGAAACGGTCGTTTTCGACCCACGAGACGATCGCACGGGGGGCCGCGACGGCCTGCCCGAGGCACTCGATTCCTCGGAGGTCCTCGACAAACTCGACGTCGATAGCCGCGAGGCGACCGATCGACCGGACTTTCTCGAACGGTAAGAGCGACGCCGCGGTGGGCGGCCGCATCGGCTCCGGCGACCGGCGGATGATATTTCAATCTTGGCCGCGTACTCCGCATAGTGACAACGCGGACGGGTGCACTGGATGCCGTCGTCTACGGCGTCGACGTCCAGAGCGGTGACGTGCGTGGCGATTCGCCCGCTTACGCACTGGTGATCTTCGACGGTGAGTCCCTGGAACGCGACGTGGTCTCCCACCGCAAACTCCTGCGACTGATCGAGCGGGAGACGCCGGCGATCGTCGCGACGGACAACGTCTTCGAACTCGCCGCGGACAAGGACAGTCTGATTCACTTGCTCGGGGCCTTGCCCGACGAGACGATGCTCGTGCAGGTCACCGGCGACGAGCGACCGGAACCGCTCTCGCGGGTCGCCTCGCGCCACGGCGTTCCCTACGAGAAAAAGCCGATGGCGGAGGCCGAAGCCTCGGCCCGTCTGGCTGCCGCCAACGTTGGGTACGAGGTCTCGGCGTTTACCGATACGACGGCCCTCAAAGTCGCACGTGGCCGGTCGACGGGCAAGGGTGGCTGGTCAGAGGACCGCTACACGCGCCGGATGCACGGCGCCGTGAAGCGCCGGGCCAGGGAAATCGGCCGCGAACTCGACGACGCCGGCCTGGAGTATGAGCGCGACGTGACCGAGAAGTACGGCGGCTTTTCGAACGCCGTATTCACCGTCGCGGCCCGGCCCAGCGACATTCCTGTCTCGGCCGGCCGCGGCGGTGACACGAGAGTCGAAATCGAGCGCGAACGCCGCGACGGTATCGAGTACCGACCGCTCGCCCGACGACGCGATCACGTCCTCGTCGGGGTAGATCCGGGAACGACGACCGCAGTTGCGCTCGTCGGTCTCGACGGCCAGGTACTCGACGTGTTCTCGAGTCGGACGGTCGACGCCGCGGGCGTGACCGAGTGGATCATCGAACACGGCCGCCCAGTGGTGGTCGCGGCCGACGTCACGCCGATGCCCGAAACCGTCGAAAAGCTCCGCCGCTCGTTCGACGCGGCAGGGTGGACCCCGACCAGTGACCTGCCCGTCGACGAAAAACTCCACCGCACGCGCGAGGCGGGCTACGACAACGATCACGAACGGGACGCGCTCGCAGCCGCCCTCTCAGCGTTCGATTCCCACGAGGACCAGTTCGAGCGAATCCGGGCGAAGGTCCCCCCACGTATCGAGGTTGGCACCGTCGTCGCTCGCGTCGTCGCCGGCGAGGAGTCCGTCGAAACCGTACTCGAAGACCTCGCCACCGACCAGTCCGGCGGTGGCGATTCGGAAGACCAGGGCGACGAGGAGCCTGCGGAACCGGAGCGAACGCCTGCCGAACGAGAGATTTCTCGCCTGCGCGCACGCGTCGAACGGCTCGAAGACCACCGGGAAGACCTCAAAGCGACGATCGCCGACAAGGACGACCGCATCGATGACCTGGAGGGACAGCTCCGCTCGGTGCGCAACGAGGAACGCCGCGAGGTCCGCAAGGACCGCGAGGTCACGCGCCTCGAACGGGAGACCGAACGCCTGGAACGGGAACTGGAGTCGGCCCGCGAGACGAACGACGAACTCGAGGACAAACTCGACCGGTTGAAAGAGCTCTGGAAACTCGACCACTCGAACGTCGCCGACGTGGCCGGCGATCGACAGGATCTCGTCTCGGTCAAAGTCATCGAACAGTTCACACGCGACGCCATCGAAACCGCCGACGAGAACGTGGGCCTCGTCACGGACGACGTCCTCCTGCTCCGAGACGCCTCGGGTGCGGGGACGTCGACCGCCGAGCTACTCGTCGACATCGAACCGCGTCTCGTCCTGCGAAACGGTGGCCTCTCCGACGCCGCCGACGAAATCCTCTTCGAGGCCGGAATTCCGGTCGCGCCCGCCGAGATGGTCGACGTCGACGAGGTCGACGAACTCGCCGTGGCGACGGCGGGAGACATCGAGGCCGCCATCGAGGACTGGGAAGCGCGAGCCGAACAACGCCGCAGCGAGAAAAACGCCGAAATGGTCGATCAACTCATCTCCGAGCACCGTGCCGGCGAACGTGGCGAAGGCGACTGAGAACTGTCCGCTTGCAGCCCGACTATCAGACCATGCCGCCCATGCCGAGCGAGGACAGGAGCGACGTGACCATCCCGTAGGTGACCAGGCCGATGCCAGCGACGACGAACGCCAGGCCAGCGGCGACGAGAAGATTTTGCGATGCGACCAGGACGACGCCAGCGAGCATGAGTACCATCCCAATCACGCCGGCAATCCCGAGTTTATCGAACATACCGGTCAGCCACCGCCGAACGACGTAAGCGCTGTGATAATTTCTTCTCTCGCACCTCTCAGGATTACTGTTCGACGGCACCGTCTCGCTTCGAATTTCGATCCCCACCCCCGCTTGTAGAGCGACACAACTACTGAGTAACTCAAAAGAGCGCCTGAAACACTACATTCACCGAGAGGTTGAAAGCCCCGCGTCGCTGGGCTCGGGCGACTCGCTGCGCGCTTCGGCTCGCTTTGCTCGCCTGCAGTGCTTGCGTCGTCGTCCGTCG
>Ga0207733_100494_pt1 | contig 22883 bp, 19 predicted proteins | sample A23P3SouthBayCA_FD_187735 | JGI IMG/M metagenome (GOLD analysis project Ga0207733, IMG submission 187735) | Aerobic enrichment media microbial communities from Eden Landing Ponds, California, USA - A23 P3 (SPAdes) | ecosystem: Environmental > Aquatic > Marine > Unclassified | place: Emeryville... | reverse complement strand
CCCGCCACGGCGACACCATCCAGGAGTACATGCAGGACCCCGACATCGAGCGGGCCGAGGTCGAGCGGTTCATCGACCACGTCCTCTGTCTCGAGGACAACATCGACCAGCACGTCCCCTACAGCCCCGTCGAGACGGTGCCCGAGGAGTTCGAAGACATCGAAGGGGCCGACGTGACCGACCAGCTGGAGGACCTGGACCTCTCCGAGGAGGTCAAGCGGCAGGTGTTCGATGACGAGTGGCTGGACGCCCAGCGCGACGACGACGAGAACGTCACGTTCCCCGCCGAACCCGAGAAGGACGTGCTTGGCTTCCTCCGCAAACATGGGATGCAGTACGACGCGGACGCCGAGCGCGCCACTGAGATGGAGGACTGGCAGATGGAACTGCTGGAGTTGCTCCGTCGGGAGGCGTACTACTTCGCGCCCCAGAAGATGACGAAGGTGATGAACGAGGGTTGGGCCTGTGTAGACCCTGAAACGCCGGTATTCACAACAGATGGGTTAGTTCCGATGCGGGACGTGGTATCAGATCATGTCACCGTCTCCGATGGTGAACAGACACGCGATGTGTACGACTCTAATATCATCCCGGACCATGATACTGTGACAATAGAGACACGTCGTGGGTTCGAGATGACCGGGTCGAACAATCACCGTGTGCGTCAGCCCGATGGAGACTGGGTCAGACTTGATGAACTGGAGACTGGCGATGAAATCGCCGTCACTGGCGGGAACGGTACGTGGCCCGAGACGAACGTCCCAATCGAGTGGACCTGTTCGGAATACACGTCACTGAATGACGTCGCTGATGAGGCGGGTGTCTCCGTCTGGACCGTAATGCGGTATCGGCGTACAGGTAGCGCCGAAAAGGCTGAGGCTATCGACCGCGCACTCGAAGGCTACGAGGAAGGCGGTAACGCTGGATTGAATAACCGGGAATCGATCCGAATCCCTGAAACCGTTGATGAGTCATTCGGGCGATTCCTCGGTTTGTTAATCGGAGACGGACACGTTCCGGCGAATTCACGACATGTCGGGTTTACCTCCGGCAAACAGGCCCACGCTGAAGAGTTCGCTGGGCTTCTCTCGGAACTGTTCGGTATCGAAGCGACGGTCGAACGGCAGGAGTCACGGTGGCGAGTCTACGCGTACTCGAAGAATCTCCGTGACTTGCTCACTGAGGAATTCGACCTCCCAACTGGTGTCGCTGCTGCTGAAAAAACGGTCCCAGACCAGATTCTGCGGTCGCCGAAGCAGGTGGTCGCCGAATTCATTCGTGGACTCTTCGACGCCGATGGGTACGCCGGAGAGCAGGGTGCGATCCTGTCGACAAAGAGCGAAGAACTCTCGAAAACGATCCAGCTACTGCTCACGAACTTCGGCATTCTGAGTCGGCGCCGGGAGCAGTCAGACGGCTGCTATCACGTCCATCTCACCGGCGCGTCTGCAAACACCTTCGCCGACGAAATCGGGTTCGGATACGAGGCTAAAGCGACGGAATTGTCGACGTACCTCGATGAACTCGCCTGGTTCGAAACCGAATCGTGGACAGACGAGATTGTCGATGTCGAAACCGGGGCCGGAGATGTGTATGACATCTCCGTTGAGGAGACGCATCGGTACGCTGCCGCGGGCTTCGTCAACCACAACTCCTACTGGGAATCCACGATGATGACCGGCGAACAGTTCGCTGGCGACGACGAGTTCATCCTCTACTCCGACCACATGTCGAAGGTGCTGGGGTCGGGCGGGCTGAACCCCTACAGCCTCGGTCTGGAGATCTGGGAGTACGTCGAGAACACGGAGAACCGCCGCGAGGTCATCGAGCGCCTGCTCCGCGTCGAGGGCATCACCTGGCGGAACTTCGACGAGAGCGTCGATTACGAGGTGGTACAGGACCACCTCGAACCTCCGGCGTGGCTTACCGACGTGCCCAGCCACCTCGACGACCTTGACCCCGAGGACCCAAGGGTCGACAGCGAGGGGCTGGCGGCGGCCCGCGACGGCGAGTTCGACATCGAGCAGTACCCCTGGAAGGTCCTGACCTACGAGGGGCTGGCCCACCGCCACTACTCGCTCGTGAAACCCCAGTACCGCGGCTTCGTCTCACGCATCGGCCAGGAGGAACTAGAGCGGACCGCCCGCTATATGTTCGACGACTCGCGTTACGACAGCGTCGAAGACGCGCTGGCGGACGTGGACTACACCCGCGGGTGGGAGCGCATGCGGGAGATCCGGGAGAGCCACAACGACGTGACCTTCCTCGATGAGTTCCTCACCCAGGAGTTCGTCGACGACAACGACTACTTCACCTACGAGTACACCCACGCATCCGGCGACTACCGGGTGACCTCGACGGACCACGAGGACGTCAAGAAGAAGCTGATGCTGCAGTTCACCAACTTCGGGAAGCCCACCGTCGTCGTCGAGGACGGTAACTACCAGAACCGCAACGAACTGCTGCTGGCCCACCAGTACAACGGCGTGATGCTCGACATCGAGCAGGCCAAGGAAGTGCTCAAGCGCACCTTCGAACTCTGGGGCCGGCCCGTGAACCTCCTGACCATCGTCAAGGAGTTCGACGACCACGACGTGGAGGTCGCCAAGCGCCGCGACCGCGAGCCCGAACCCGAGGAGGTCGGCAAGCGAATCCGCTACGACGGCGACGAGGTGACTGTCACCGACGTGGACTGGTCCGAGGTCGAACACCTCACGGCCACCGATATCGATTACAACACCAAGCCGGACGAGTGGCTGGCCTAACGGCCGGGTTTGACCGACCCCGATCTTTTCGACGATCTATGTTGACTGTAGCGGTACGCTTGAGTCCCGTGCGCTCGTGGGCGCAGATATGCCAACGAATCGGTTCACTGTCGCGACTGACGACCAGCTCTCGGTAGTCGACATCACCGAGCGGGTCCGGGACGTGATTCCCGAAGACGCCGAGGGGACCTGTACAGTGTTCGTCCGTCACACGACCGCGGGCATCACGGTCAACGAGGCCGAGCCGCGATTGCTTGGCGACCTCGGCGACGCACTCGGTGATCTCGTCCCGGACAGCGGGTGGGATCACGACGAACTGGACGGCAACGCGGACTCGCACGTCCGGGCGATGCTCGTCGGACCGAGCGAGACGATTCCCGTCCGCGACGGGGGCCTCGATATGGGAACGTGGCAGTCCGTGCTGCTCGTCGACTGCGACGGGCCGCGCGAGCGAGCCGTCGACGTGGTCGTCACCGACTGAGGCGGCGGGGACATCACCGGCGACTGCCAGTCAGGCGGCCCCGACGTGCTGCTCGCCGTATATCTCGGCGAGTTTTTCGCGGTACGCGCTGCGGATGTTGCGGCGCTTCTTTTTCATCGACGGGGTGAGCAAGTCGTTCTCGGCGGTCCACTCCCGGGGAACGAGGGCGAACGATTTGATCCGCTCGACGCGCTCGAGGTCCTCGTTGACCGCGTCGACGGCGGTCTGGACCCACGCGTGGACGCGTTCATCGTCAATCAGCTTTTCCGGGTCGTCGGGGAGGTCGACGCCCTCGCTGTCGGCCCACCGACGGAGTTCCTCGAAGTTCGGGACGATTATCGCGCCGATGAACTTCTGGTCGTCGCCGACGACCATGACCTGGTCGACCCGGTCGCTCGTCGCGAACTGGTCTTCGATTGGCTGGGGCGCGACGTTTTTTCCCGTCGAGAGGACGAGCAGTTCCTTGAGGCGGTCGTGGTAGATAAGGAAGTCGTCGTCGGTCCGCTCGACGATGTCGCCGGTGCGGAACCACTGGGAGCCCTCGATTTCGGTGAAGGCCCGCGTCGTCGCATCGGGCGCGTTCCAGTAGCCCCCGGTGACGTTCGGGCCGGCGACGAGCAGTTCGCCGACCTCGCCGCTCACGTCATCGAGTTCGCTGGCGTCAACGACGGCGGTATCGAGGTGAATATCGACGTCCGGGACCGGCGGTCCGAGCGTTCCGGGCCGGATGTCTTCCGGTGGGTTCACAGTCAGGACCGGCGAGGTCTCCGTGAGGCCGTACCCTTCGAGTATCGGCAGCCCCATCCCGAGGAACGTCTCACAGAGCGTTTTCGAGAGGCTGCCGCCGCCGCTGACCATGAACTCGATGTTCCCGCCGAGCCGCTCTTTGACGGTGCTGAAGACGAGGCGATCCGCGAGCGAGCGTTTGGCGCTGAGTACCGGCCCCGGGTCGTCGGTCCGGGCGTAGTCGCGAGCCACGTCCAGCGACCAGTCGAAGATCCGTTTTTTGATCGGGGATTCGCTGGCCTGCGTTCGCATGGTGTCGAAGATGCGTTCGTACACCCGGGGGACGCTCGCGCCGGTGGTTGGTTCGACCGTCCGCAGGTCCTCGGCCAGCGTGTCCGGGCTTTCGGCGTAGCTCACAGCCGCGCCGGAGGCGTACATCAGGAAATGGCCCGCGAGGCGCTCGAACACGTGGGCCAGCGGGAGAAAGGCTATCGAGCGCGTGTCCACAGAAATCGTCGGCAGGTCGGGGTGCTTGTCGGGACGTGGCCCCATCCGCTTGCGCGTCTGATTGACGTTCGCCCGGAAATTGCGGTGGGTGAGCCGGACCCCTTTCGGCTGGCCCGTCGTTCCGGAGGTGTAGATGAGGCTCGCGAGGTCGTCGGGGTCGCGTTCGTCCAGCCAGGACTGGTACGCCGTCTCGGTAAAGGTCTCCTCACCGCGCCTGTACACCGTTTTGAGCGTGTAGACGTCCTCGCGGTCCACGTCAGTGTCGTCCATGACGACGATGAACGACAGCGACAGATCGTCCTCGACGGCCAGGACGCGGTCCAGCATCTCAGCGTTCTCCACGACGACGGCGTTCGCCTCTGGGTCCGAAAGCAGATACTGGACCTGCTTTGGCGAGGAGTCCGTGTACACGGTCGTCACCACCCCACCTGCAGAGAGGAGGGCGAAGTCACTCAGCGCCCACTCCATCCGCGTATCGGCCAGGATACCGACGCGGGTGTCCGAACCGACACCCAGGTCGCGAAACCCTGCGGCCAGATATTTGACCAGATGATGCATCCGCTCGTAGCTGAGTTCGGCGTAGTCGCCGTCGGGAGCCGGCGGAATCACGTCGTCTGTCAGTGACCGGTCGTAAACACCGCCCTTGTACAGTTGAGCAGTCGCGTCGGCGTTTCGCACTGCGCTCGCGGCGAACATCTCGCCCAGCGTGTCGTCGCCGATGGCCGCATCAGTGTACTCTTCCTCGGCCACACGCCAGTCAGCGTGGTTGCCCGTGGTCATGTCATACCGCAGTGTTCAGTAGGCCGTCCCAAATATGTGTAGGATGTTAACACTCACTGCGTTTGTCAGAGTTGATTCCTACAAGGGTTTCGGGAGCTACGACGACGGCGGGACTGTCAAAGTGTCACACCAGCATTTTATCGTGACGACCGCGAAGTTGGACTATGGTCATCTCGACGGAACCCGCCTGGGGTGACGCTGTCGACCAGTTCGTGCAAGAGTACGAGCACGCCATCGTGTACGCCGATATCGACCAGGAGACAGTCCTGCACGAGGGGGCGGTTCGCGTGCTCGCAAACGGCTGGGTCGAACTCCCGACAGGGCGACTCCTCTCACCGGACGCGGTCCATCACATCGATACGCAGACCGGCTAGGAAAGATTCGGTGTGGCTTCGTTGGCGAAGCGGTCGGGCCAAGGGCCTACGGCGCGAGCGAAGCAATCGGCGAGCGGTCGACATCCAAGAGACAGTCAGAGCAGGCGCGTTACTGCCACTCTATCCGGCAGTCCTCATTGCAAAAGTGGGCTGTTTCGACGCTGCCGTCCTCTATCCATGTGATGACACGGTGTGTCACTTCGTTAGCGATAGCGTCACCGCAGGTAGCACACTCCGGTGCCTCGTCCTCGTCGATATCCTCGTGGTGATCTGATGTCGGGTCGACCATCTTAGTTGAGAGTGGCTTTCACGCCACTTAATCCCACATACTTGCAGCGTACGTCACGATCCTACACGAATGTCGAATCGGTAACAGAATGGGAGCTATCTGTACGGAAGCCGAACAGAAAGTAGACCGATATACGCGGGAATGTCCCCGCTATCGGTCCCGCGTGACGGACTCGCCAGGGGTTGTCGTTGCCCCGGAAGAAAGGACGACGCCAGCGTTCAGGCTCGTGTTGATCGCCGTCTTCGCGCCGTCGCCCGCGACGACGCCGAACTTCCGCCGGCCCGTCGAGACCCGGTCGCCTTTCACCGTTATCCGGACCGGGTCGCCGTCGTGGCGGAGATTCGCCACCTGTGTTCCCGCGCCGAAGTTGACCTCGCGCCCGATGACGCTGTCACCCACGTAGGACACGTGGGGCACGTTCGATCCCGCCATCAGAACCGTGTTCTTGAGTTCGACCCCGTGGCCGACGTGGGTATCCTGGCCCAGAAGGGTCGCCCCGCGGACGTAGGCGTTTGGGCCGACGTGTGCGCCCGAGCGGACCAGCGCCGGTCCCTCGATGACGACGCCGGGTTCGACGACCGCTCCTTCCTCGACGACGACTTCGCCGCGCAAGTCGGCGTCGCCCCGCACCTCGCCGTCGAGTCGGCGGTCCAGTTGGCCCAGTTTCCACTCGTTAGCTTCCAGCAGTTCCCAGGGCCGGCCTACGTCCAGCCAGCGGTCCACCTCGACGGCGGTGACCGTCGACTCCTCGATGACCTTGGCGAGTACATCCGTGATTTCCCGCTCGCCGCGGTCGCTCATCGGCACATCGAGCCAGTCCCGCGCTTCCGCCGGGAAGACGTACGCCCCGGCGTTGGCCAGATCCGTCGGCGGGTCGGCCGGCTTCTCGACGATGCCGGTGATGGTGTCGCCCTCGGTCGACAGCACGCCGTAGCTCGTCGGGTCGTCGACGCGGTAGGCGGCGACCGACGGCGCGGCGTCGAAGAGGCCGCCGAGACTCTCGGCGTCGTAGAGGTTGTCGCCGTTGAGCACCGCGAAGGGACCGTCGAGGTGCTCCTTCGCGGCGGCGACGGCGTCGGCGGTCCCCAGTTGCTCCTCCTGAACGGCGAAGCTGACCGGGACGCCGCCGTACTCCTCGCCGAAGTACGAGCGGACCGCCTCGGCCTCGTAGCCGACGACGAAGATGAGTTCGTCGGCCCCCGCCTCGATGGCGGTGTCGGCGGTGTGTGCCACTAACGGTCGGTCCGCGACCGGGAGCATCGGCTTCGGCGTGTGGTCTGTCAGCGGCCGCATGCGCGTCCCCTGCCCCGCCGCGAGTACGACTGCTTGCATGGTCGGCCCGTCGCCCGGCCCGGAAAAATACCTACCGCTGTTGCCTCGTTAGGATGCTATGACAACGCAGCAGTCGCTCACGGATTCGTTCGCGACAGCAATGTGCTCGGTCAGGGATTTGAACCCTGGTCCTCGGCTCGAAAGGCCAAGATGATTGGCCGGACTACACCAACCGAGCGTACTCTGGCGTTTCGGGTGCTCCAATTTAATCCCATCGAAATAGACGCTACCTGTGGATGCGTACCACTCACAGAGTGGTTCAGCCTCCCTGACAGGAGCCAGCACACTTTACTCCCCTCACGGCCGGGCTGTGGATATGTCTGTCAACTCGTTCATCAAGAGCAACTTCCTAGCCGGGCTCGTTCTCGTCGGCCCGCTCGTGGTGACTATCGCCATCGTCCGCATCCTCCTGAGCTGGATCGGTGGCTTTCTCGACCCGCTCATCCGCGGGACGCGGCTGGCGACGCTGACGGCGAACAACGTCCTGCTCGCCCAATTGCTGACGCTCTCGATTCTTGTCGCGCTCATTACGGTTCTCGGATATCTCGCCCAGCGGAGCGTCGGCCAGCACCTCTTCGGGAAGACGGGACAGCTGGTCACGTTCGTGCCCGTCGTCCGGACAATTTACGGAAGCATTCGGCAAATGACCAGCTCCGTGGTCAACCGGCAGTCGGACTTCGAGTCCGTCGTGTACGTGGAGTACCCCCGCGAAGGCGTCTACCAGTTGGGCCTCAAAACGGGAACGAGTCCGGCAGATATCTCCGAGGCGGCCGGCGAGCGCGCGTCGAGCGTGTTCATCCCCGGGAGTCCCAACCCCACGCAGGGAATGCTCGTGATGGTTCCCGAGAGCCAGACCTACGAATCCGATCTCAGTGTACGGGCGGCCATCCGCCTGCTGATGACGACCGGCATGGCCCAGTCCGACGAGATCATTCGACTCGACGAAACCGAAGTCGGCGGCGGAGCGACCGGCCAGCAGGTAGAGTAGTCGGAGCGGTGAGGGTCGGTGGCGTTCTGCCCGCTTACTTTCCTTCGAAGTCCGGCTCCCCGTCGCCCATGAACGCGTTGATGCCCTCCATCATGTCGTCGGTGCCAAAGAGGGCCCCGAAGGCCTGCGCTTCGAGTTCAAGACCGGCGTCCATGTCATCGCGTCCGGCGTGCATCGCGCGCTTGGTGTAGCGCTGGGCGACCGGCGGACCCGCGGCGAGGTCCTTCGCGAGTTCCATCGCTCGCGGTTCGAGCTCGTCGTTGCCCACGACCTCGTTGATGAAGCCGTACTCGGCCAGTTCGGCTGCGTCGTAGCGCTCACCGGTGAAGATGATTTCTTTCGCGCGGCCCTCACCGACGATGCGGGCGAGGCGCTGCGTGCCGCCCCAGCCCGGCATAATGCCGAGGTTGTGTTCAGGCTGGCCAAGCGTCGAGCGCTCCGAGGCCACGCGAAGGTCGGCACAGGTCGCCAGTTCCATCCCGCCGCCCAGCGCGTAGCCGTCGATGCCGGCGACGACCGGCATCGGGCACTCTTCGAGTTTACCGAATATCTGCTGCCCCTTCCGGGAGAGTTCGACCGCGTTGAGCGGCGTCGCGTTGGAGGCCATCGATTGCACGTCAGCCCCGGCCGAGAAGGCCTTGTCGCCGGCCCCGGTCAGCAGAATGGCGCGCACCTCGTCGTCGTCTTCGAGCAGGTCGACGGCGTCGGCGAGGTCGTCCATCAGCTCGGGGCTGACAGTGTTCATCCGGTGGGGGCGGTCGAGTTCGATGTGGCCGACCATGTCGCCGGGGTACTCGACGGTGACGTTGTCGAACTCCGCGGCACCCTCGTCCTCGCTCCCGTAGAAACCGCCCGCCTCAGCGGCCTCTCGGAGACCGTCGGAGACAGCGTATCGCTCCGCCCCGGTCTCCTCGTGGGTTTCCTCAAGCGTCTCGACGAGCGTCTCCAGCCCGGTCTTGTCGGCCATCTTCGCGGGGCCGTCCGGGAAGCCGCCGCCGAGCTTCACGGCCTGGTCGATGTCCGCAACGGGAGCCACGTCGTTCTCGACGAGCTTCCCGACCTCGTTGGCCATCACGGCGACGAGTCGGTGCTCGATGTCCTCGCGGCCGGCATCGGTCGGGATATCGACACCACCGTTCTCGTAGTCGTAGAACCCTTTGCCGGTCTTCTTCCCGAGTTCCTCGTTTTCGACCTTCTCTTCGAGCAGCGGACACGGGGCGTAGGGCTCGCCCAGCACTTCGTGCATGTACTCAAGCACGTGGAGGCCCACATCGTTGCCGACCTGGTCGGAGAGTTCGAACGACCCCATCGGCAGGCCCATGTCGAACTTCGTCGTGGAGTCGACCTCGGCGACGGTCGCCTCGTCGGTGTGGACGAGCCAGGCGGCCTCGTTCATCAGCGGGACGAGGATGCGGTTGACGATGAACCCCGGCGAGTCCTTGCGGACGCGGACCGGCGTTTTCTCGAAGTCCTCGGCGAGGGCCTCGATGGCTTCCAGCGTTTCGTCGCTGGAGTGGGCCCCGGAGATGACCTCGACCAACTGCATCCGGACCGGCGGATTGAAGAAGTGCATCCCGCAGAACTGCTCGGGCCGTTCGGTTACTTCCGACAGCTCCGTGATCGAGAGGCTGGACGTGTTCGTGGCGAAGATGGCGTCCTCGGGCGCGTACTCTTCGACTTCCGTGTACACGTCCTTCTTGATCTCCATCTTCTCCGGGACGGCCTCGATGACCACGTCGACGTCGCTGACGGCTTCTTCGACATCGACCAGCGGCGTCACGCGGTCCAGCGCCGCGTCGGCCTCGTCCTGGCTGAGCTGGTCTTTCTCGGCCAGCTTGTTCAGCGACCACTCGATGTTGTCGTAGCCGTCCTGGACGAACTCGTCTTTGATATCCCGCATTCGCACGTCGTAGCCTGCGAGCGCGGCCACTTCGGTGATTCCATGGCCCATATTCCCGGCACCGAGCACGGCGATAGTGTCAATATCCTCGAAATCCATGACATATCGTTCCACTGCCGGCCGACGCTTCAACGTTTCTCTCGAAAGCAAACCACTCTTCAGTTTATTTCGGATTACGAACCATTAATGCATTCCACGTCAACACACCACACATGGACTTCGAACTGACGGACGAGCAGCGACAGATACAGGACGAGATCGCTCGGTTCGCCGAGAACGAAATCAAGCCGGTCGCGACCGAGTACGACACGGAAGAGAAGTTCCCCCGTGAAATCGTCGAGGAGGCCGCGGAGATGGGGCTGACAGGTGCGAACATTCCACTTGAGTACGGCGGGGCGGGCTACGACACGCTGACGAACGCCATCATCGCCGAGGAACTGTTCGCGGCCGACCCCGGTATCGGCCTGAGCATCCAGTCGGCCGCGTTCGGTGCCGACGCTATCATCGGGTTCGGGTCCGAGGCCCAGAAGGAGGAGTACCTGGAGCCCGTGGCGACTGGGGACGCTATCATGGGCACGGCCATCTCCGAACCCGACACTGGCTCGGACGTGTCGTCGGTGTCGACACAGGCGCGAAAGGAGGGCGACGAGTGGGTCATCAACGGCAACAAGATGTGGATTACCAACGGGTCGGTCGGCGACTACTTCGTCGTGCTCTGTGAGACCGATCCCGATGCGGAGGGGCGGTACAACGGCTTCTCCCAGATTCTCGTCGAATCCGACCGTGACGGGTTCGAGGCCGAGAAGATTACCGGGAAGCTCGGCATCCGCGCGTCGGACACGGCGGAGCTCATCCTCGACGACGTGCGCGTCCCCGAGGAGAACCTCATCGGCACGCGCGGAGCCGGCTTCCTCCAGATCATGCAATTCTTCGACGAAACGCGGACCGGCGTGGCCGCCCAGGGTGTCGGCATCGCCCGCGGGGCCGCCGAGCGCGCCCTGGCGTACGCCCAGGACCGCGAGCAGTTCGGCCAGTCCATCTCGGAGTTCCAGGCCATCCAGCACAAGCTCGCCGAGATATTCACCGAGATCGAGGCGGCGCGCCAGCTCACGTATAAATCGGCCTGGAGCGTGGACAATTCCGAAGACCAGCTCACCCAACTGGCCTCGATGGCCAAGGAAAAGGCCTCCCGCGTCGCCGTCGAGACAGCCGACGAGGCCGTCCAGATTCACGGCGGCGCCGGCTACGTCAACGACTTCGACGTCGAGCGGTTCTACCGCGATGCCAAGATCACCCAGATCTACGAGGGGACGACCGAAATTCAGAAGAATATCATCGCCCGGGAACTGCTCGGGAAGGGCATGACGTAAACTACCCCACCCTACTTCGCTCGGTCTGACGACCTCGCTTCGTTGAGGGTGGGGCTTTCGCGTGGACTCCCGCTCTGGCCGGAATCTCCGGTAGGAGTCTCATACTCTCCGTTCGCGTTCAACGTCCCGCGATTCAAGCGCACGCCTACGGGTGCGCCTCCACCGTCCCCAGTTTGGTTACGACGGAGATACCGCAAACCGATGTTTTTTGCCGCATTGTAGTCGGCGTGGTTCTCGTAGCCGCATTTCAGGCACACGAACGCCTCGCTGTCGCGGTTGTCCGGGTGGGTGAACCCGCAGTGTGAGCAACGACGTGACGTGTTTTCCGGGTCTACCACTGCCACATCAATGCCGTGCAACTCGGATTTGTATTTGACGTACTCGTACAACCGCTCGAACGCCCACTTGTGGCCCCACGACGCTTCGGGGAGTCGGTCACGGATGCCGCTCAACTCCTCGAAGGCGATGATCGTACACCCGTTCTCGGCGGCTTCTTCGATGATACCGTTGGCAATCCGGTGGAGCATCAGTTTGAACCGGCCCGTTTCCTTCCCTCCGACCGACTGGATATTCTCGTGAGCGGCCCGCGTGCCACACTGCTGGAGCGAGCCACGCCGCTCCTCGTACTCGCGCCTCCAGTGGTCGAACTCGTGGCCGCTCCAGAACGTCCCTGTCGAAGTAACAGCGAGTTGGTTCACGCCGAGGTCAACGCCGAGGACTGTCCTGTGCCCGGTCGTCGCCTGTTTCGGCGTGTCAGACTCCACCTCCGCCTTTGTACGGAGATGAAGGAACCACTGGCCGTCTCTGTGGTGCAGTTCTGCGCCCGTCACTTGGTAGTCGTCGCTGTCGAGATACCGACTGTGTGGTGTGTCGCGGTCGGCGGCGGGAAGGAGGTACTCGACTTCGATACGGCCCTCAACGGTCGCCAGCGACACGTACTCGTCGTGGAATGTCGCGCACCGTTTGTCGTACACCACGGTCGGACTCGTGAAGTGCGGTTTTCCCGCGTACTCGCCCTGCTTCCAGCGGGCGACGGCGCTCTGTACGGCGTCGGCGGCCTTGTTGCGAGCGTTCTGGACGAGATTCGCGTGCAATCGTGTTTGCTCACGCACGTCGTCGTAGGTTTCTGCCTGCAACTGGGCCTTGCTCGTCGTTTTGTATTCGCCCTGCCATGCGTAGTCTACGACGTAGTTGGCGGCCCACAGAAATTCATCGACGGTTTCGCGGAGAAGTGCGGCGTCGTTGCTGTCCACGTCGAGTTTGACTGAAACAGTGCGCCGCACTTCCATAGCTCAGACGTGTGCTCGGTGTTTTATCAGCGTTGGGGAGAACAGACGGCAACAGTCCGTGGTCTGTGTCCGGGTTGTCGGCTTCCTCTCCGGCCTACTCGTTCGCTTCGCTCACTCCTTGAGGCCGGAGGCTCCGCCTCGAAACTGCATGATTTTCGCCTCGGTCACCGCTTAGTGGCCTGTAGACCTCCCGCTGCTTTCTTTAATTGCTGGTCGAACCACTGCTTTTTAAGATATCGAGCGTCGTAGTTGTGGTAATCATGGGCGACCGAACTTCACGCCATGTTGCTCGCCCGCTTCGAACCACAGGCAGTCACCGCTTCTCCCGTCGCTGTTGTCGATTCTAACGTCCAGTGCTTCGGCCCGGCCAGCCGTCCCGTCTACAGACGACACCACCCACACACACCATGTTCGACCGACTGAAAGCGGACATCCATACAGCACTCGCAAAGGACCCGGCGGCGACGAGCGCCACTGAGGTGGTGCTCACCCACCCCGGCCTGCACGCCATCTGGGCCTATCGCGTCGCCCACTGGCTCTGGGGCCACGACCGGCAACTGCTCGCCAGACTCGTCTCGCACATCACTCGGTTCCTGACCGGCGTCGAGATACACCCCGCGGCGGAGATCGGCGAGCACGTGTTCATCGACCACGGGATGAGCATCGTCATCGGCGAGACGGCCGAGATCGGCGACGACATGCTCCTGTACCACGGCGTGACGCTGGGCGGCACGTCCATGCGTCGGGAGAAGCGCCACCCGACAGTCGAGGACGGTGCGACCATCGGCGCTGACGCCTCGATAATGGGGCCGATCACCGTCGGGGAGAACGCCTTCGTCGGCGCTGCGCTGTCGTCGTTGACGACGTGGCCCCGGAGACGGCGGTGGTCGGCAATCCGGCGGAACCCGTCGGCACTGCTGGTGTCGCTTCGCTCAGCCCCGATCCTGCCATCGCCGACGGCTGACGGCGACAGACACGTTCTTTTCGGTCGAGGCGTTACCACAGAGCGATGAGTGACTCGCCACACGAGGCGTTGCGCGCAGACCCCGACATCGGGCCGCTGGTCGAGACGCACGGCGAACTCACGCTCGACCCGGCGTCGGACCTCTTCGAGCGGCTCGTAATCTCGATTCTCCGCCAGCAGGTGTCGATGGCCTCGGCTGCCGCGACACGGGAGCGGCTGTTTGACGCCGTCACCGTGACGCCGGCTGGAATAAGCGATGCTGACAACGATCTCCTCCGGGACGCCGGCCTCTCGCGGCAGAAGACCCGCTACGTCAACGAGGTCGCCGACGCGTTTCTGGAGCATGGGTACTCCATCGAATCGTTCGAGGACGCCGCCGACGAGGAGATCCACGAGGAACTGACCGCTATCACCGGTGTCGGCGACTGGACCGCGAACATGCAACTCCTGTTCGCCTTCGGCCGCGAAGACGTGTTCCCGGTCGGCGACCTCGGTATCCGCAAGGGATTCGAGGCCGTCGTCGGCGGCGGGTACAGCCGCGCGGAGATGCGGGAGTACGCCGAGCGCTGGTCGCCGTATCGTAGTTACGCGAGCCTGTATCTGTGGCGGGCCAGCGAAGATATCGCCGAGAGCGTCGCGGAAGTGAACGAAGACTGAGCCGGCTCGGAAGCCGGCACTGGAGCGTCGCTACTCCTCGCTCTGTTCCTCTTCCTCGGTGTCCACTTCTGACTCGTCGTCCGCGCGGCGGTTCACGTCGACCTGGTAGTGTTTGAGGATATCCCGTCCCAGCAGGAGCGGGTAGTCCATGTGCCCGCGGTCTTCGACGCTGGCGGTGACAGTATGCTGGGTCCCGCCGACGCCGACGACGAGGTCGACGACCGGACGCGAGCGGCCGGACTTGAGGCTACCGGACTTGATCTTCACGATGTCGAGAATCGGTCCTGTCCCGATTTCCGCGGCGAGTTTGGCGTCGATACTGGTCCGAGTCGCGCCGGTGTCTGACTTCGCGAGGACGGACTTGGTCCCCTGCGTTCCGGTGACCACGACCTCCTCGATGTAGCCGACGACGACGTTCTCCTGTGCTTTCGGCTGTGGCTTCTTCGGCGTACACGCGGGCTTGGAATCGTCGAGTCGGTCGGAGAGTCGCTCGACGGTTTCCTCGTCGACGCTCCCGCCGGCCCGCTCGATGGCGAGTTTGGCGATGTAGGGGGCGGGGCTGACGCCGCTGGCTTTGAACAGTCCGCGGAACCCGGCGGTGGGGTTCACTTCGAGCACGTAGTAGCCGTCGTCGCTCTGGACGATATCGACGCCGGCGTAGTCCAGGCCGATAGCGTCGACCGAATCGAGCGCGATTTCCCTGACCCGCTCGGGGAGTTCGCCCGTCATATCCTCGACATCACCGCCCAGTGCAACGTTCGTCCGCCACTCGCCCTCGGGCGCGTAGCGGTTCATCGCGCCGACGATCCGGTCGCCGACGACGTAGACGCGGAGGTCGTGATGGCGCTGCTCGTCGTGTTCCATGTACTCCTGTAAGAACGCGTAGCGGCCGCCGACCTGGGCGTTGACCTGGTTTTCCAGATCGACCATCCACGTCCCGCCGCCGTGGGTCCCGATAGCCGTCTTGTACACCGCGCGGTCACCGAAGCGGTCCCGTTCCTCGTTCAGCAGGTCGCTCGACAGCGCGAGCAGCGCGTCCGGGACCGGGACGCCGGCGTCGGCCAGTGCAGCAGCGCTGGCGAACTTGTGCAGTGCCGTCGTCGCCGCCATCGGTTCGTTCAACGTCGGTGCGAGCCGACTGATAGTCATCCCGAGCCCGATCCCTTCCGCGGGATGTTCGTTGCTGGAGAGCAGCAGACGGTTCGCGACCACGTCGACACTGGGTTCGAGTGTCATCTCGCCGTCAGCAACGCTGATCGCGGTGTTTTCGTTGCGGAGCCACTCCGTGTCGTAGCCCATCTCGTCGACTGCGTTCAGGATGGCCTTCGACTCCTTGCTGGAGTGGAGGCTGAGAACGCCAACTGTGATATCCTGGTCGCTCATGCTGTCGCCTTCTGTCGGCCACAGTATAGATGTACGGATATGGCATGCGAGACGATCCGACCGCGGGGCCGCTTTGCCGGAGGGGTTTTAGCCGGCGCCTTTCGTTGTGATGGCATGGACGAGGTCGAGCCGTTCACCTACGATGGGGGGATCGTTGCGCCGGGAGAGACCCGCAACGTTCGCTACACGGTCAGCGAGACGTACCTGGGGGACGCCGTCCGGATGCCGGTTACCATCGTCAACGGGGAGCGGCCCGGTCCGACGGTGTTTCTCACCGCAGCGGCACACGGCGACGAACTCAACGGCATCGAAGTCGTTCGGGAGGTGGCCCACGAGTGGGACCACGAGGGGCTGGCGGGGACGCTGATCTGTCTGCCGGTTCTGAACGTCCCGGCCTTCCTCGCTCAGGAGCGGTACCTACCGATCTACGACCGGGACCTGAACCGCTCGTTCCCGGGCGACCCCGAATCGACGAGCGCGAAACGGATGGCCCACGAGATTTTCCGGAACTTCCTGGCCCCGTGTGACGTGGGCCTCGATTTCCACACGTCCACGCGCGGGCGAACGAACATGCTCCACGTCCGGGCGGACATGGACGACCCCGAGGTTGCGCGGGTCGCGAACGCCTTCGCCTCGAACGTCATCATCTCTTCGGAAGGCCCGTCGGGATCGCTCCGGCGTGAGCTGAGCGATTCGGGCGTCCCGACGATCACGATAGAGATGGGCGAGGCGCACCGGTTCCAGCGGCCGCTCATCGACTCGGCCTTGGAGAGTGTTCGGTCGGTGCTCGCGGAGTTCGGCCTCCGGGACTCCGACACCGTCCAGTGGCCGGGCTGGCGGACAGTCATCGACGACACGGGCGAGAAGACCTGGATCCGTGCGGACTCGGGCGGCCTGGTGGATATGCACTACGACCGCGGCGACCTGGTGTACGAGGACGACGTGATCTGTACGATCACCAACCCGTTCAAGACGGAGAACACGCTGATGCGTGCGCCGTTTACCGGCCTGCTGGTCGGCATCCTCGAGAACCCGCTGGTGTACCCCGGCAACCCGCTCTGTCACCTAGTCCGCCTCGATGACCGGACACAGCGGGCTATCGAGTGGAACCGGCGGCCGGACGACGACGATTGGTAACGACGGAGTAGTCAATTGACGAACGTCTTCGGGCAGGATTCCGGCGATACGCGTCCGCTGTAGAAACTACTATCTGTCCCCGGACTAACCCCCCTGTGTATGAGTCAGTCTTACAATCGCGGCACCGTCGAGGATTTCGGACGGTGGCGGGAGTTCACGGCCGGGATGTGGGCCTGGATATTCCACAAGTTCACCGGCTGGGTACTCGTGGGCTACCTGTTCACCCACATCGCGGTGCTGAGCACTTCTGTCGGCGTCGACCCGGCGAGCGCGCAGGCAGGCAGCGACCTCTACACCAGTACGCTCAGCGGCCTCGAATCGCTGCTGATCGTCCGGTTCCTCGAAGTCGGTCTGCTTGCCGTCGCAGTCTTCCACATCCTCAACGGGATTCGGCTGCTGATGGTTGACCTCGGCGTGGGTCTGGAATCGCAGGACAAGAGCTTCTACGCGTCGCTCCTACTGACGGGCGCGATCGTCATCGCAAGCGTGCCGACCTTCCTCGGGGGGAAACTAGCCTAATGGCGCAGCACTACTCCTCCTTTGACCGTGGCGGTCGTCGCTGGCTGTTCCAGCGGCTAACAGCGGTGTTCCTCATCGGCGTGCTCGCGTTCCACTTCATGCTGTTGCACTTCGTGAACCACGCCTCGGACATCACGTTCCTGGGCACGCAGGCCCGGATGAGCCAGGTCAGCTACTTCGCGACGATGTGGCTGTTCCTCGTCACCGCGACGTTCCACGGCGTCAACGGCGTGTACAACGCGCTGGTCAACCAGGGGCTCACCGGCTCACGGAAGAACGCAGTCAAATACATGCTTGGCATCGCTGGCCTCCTGCTCGTCGTGCAGGGGACCCGTGTGTCGCTGGCCATGACGACCCTCGTCTAAACTATGAGTACGCAAATCGAACAACAGGAAACCGAGACGGAAGCCGACGAAGAGACAGAGCCCGAGGTCGAATCCCCGGGCGACCGTCGGCGCGCACAGCGAGACGAACGACAGGCACAGGAGCAGGCCCAGCGGGAAGTCGAAGAGGAGACGCTCGACGACGAAGACACGATCACGCTGAAAGTGTTCCGCTACGACCCCGAAATCGAGGGGAAGCAGGAACCACGCTTCGACGACTTCCGCGTCCCGTTCCACAAAGGGATGACCATCCTCGATGCCCTCATCTACGCACGGGACCACTACGACTCCTCACTGACCTTCCGACACTCCTGTCGGCAGGCCGTCTGTGGGTCGGACGCGCTGTTCGTCAACGGGAGACAGCGCCTCGGTTGTAAGACGCAGATATCCGAGCTCGAGGACCCCATCCGAATCGAGCCGCTACCCCACCAGGAAGTGGTGAAGGACCTCGTCGTCGACATGGAGCACTTCTACGACCAGATGGAAGCCGTCGAACCGTACTTCGACGCCGACGAGACCCCGGACGACAAACTCGAAGAGCAGCGCCAGACCCGGGAGAACCGCGAGAAGGTCAAGATGTCCACGCGGTGTATCTGGTGTGGCGCGTGCATGTCCTCGTGTAACATCGCCGCCGGCGACAACGAGTACCTCGGCCCCGCCGCCATCAACAAGGCCTACCGGTTTGCGATGGACAATCGCGAGGGCGAGGACCGCAAGCAGGAACGTCTTCGCATTATCGAACAGGAACACGGCGTCTGGCGCTGCCAGACCCAGTTCTCCTGTACCGAAGTGTGTCCGAAGGACATCCCGCTGACCGAGCACATCCAGGAACTGAAGCGGGAAGCGGTCAAGAACAACCTGAAGTTCTGGTAACGCGGTTCGACTGGCTAGTTTTCCGGTTCGCGTTCAGAGTCCGACAGTGACAGTGAATGTGATTCGAGTCGTATAACCACAGCGACCGTAATATACGCCAGGTCCTCACAGCGAGTGGGAATCAAACCGGCGGCCCACTCGCCCAGTCAACCGCCCCCGTCGGCCCACGGCGACAGAATTGCGGTCACGGCCTCGTTCATCGGGGCCTCGACGCCAACGTCGTCGGCGTGGCGGACCACTGAGCCGTTGAGTGCGTCCAGTTCCATGGGCTTGTCGTGAGTCAGGTCGTAGTGGAGCGAGGAGTACATCCCCGGGTCGAGGTCCGCGGCGAAGTCGAGCCACTCCGAAACCGTATCGTCGGGTAGGTCGACGCCCTCCGCCCGGCCGACAGCACACACTTCCTCGATGAGCCGGCGGTACATCTCCCAGGACGCCTCGTTTTCCCGGACATCGCCGACCGGCCGCCTGGTCGTCGCCGTCATCCCCGCCTGGGCGCAGATGAAGGCGAACTTCCGCCAGAGTTCGACGCGGATGTCGTCGGCGAGCACCGCGTCGACGCCCTCACTCGCCGAGAGCGCGTCGTCCAGCGTCTCGATTCGCTTCGTTCGCCGGCCGTCGAGTTCGCCGTAGACGAACCGGGCCGGCCCGCCGGTGTGTTCGACGACGCCGGGCTCCTTGATGGTCGAGAAGATGTAGGCCACGCCGCCGACGACGTGGGACTCGGCTATCGACTCCGCCAGCCACGCCTCGTTGTCGACGCCGTTCTGGAAGGAGACGACGGCGGTTCCATCGCGGAGCAGCGGGGCCATGTCCGCGGCGGCCGCACGCGTATCGTTCGCTTTCACGCAGAGCAGAACGGCATCGCAGGGGCCGACCTCGGCCGGATCGTCGGTCGCGGGGAGGTCGACGGCCGTATCGCCGTGAATGCTCTCGACCCGGAGTCCATCGGATTGTAACGCGGCCAGGTGCGCTCCCCGGGCGATGAGGTTGACTTCGTGGCCCGCGTCAGCGAGTCGTGCGCCGAGATAGCCGCCGATACCGCCAGCGCCGAAGATGCAGAGTTTCATGTTCCGTATAGCTACAGCCAACCGGGTAAAATGGGTTTGGGCGGCGACCACAGCCGTCGAACGCAAAAGCGCACTCAGCTATCGCGACAGATGAACTCGAACCGCGCACCGCCGCTCTCGCTGTCAGTCGCGATGACCTCCCAGTTGTGTGCGTCGACGATCTGTTCGACGATGCAGAGCCCGAACCCGGTTCCCTCATCGGCCGTCGAGTAGCCGGGTTTGAACAGGTCCGCAGTGTCGTCATGGAAGCCCGCCCCGTCGTCCTTGACGTAGAACCCCCACGACTCCGTCCCGACAGTGACGGTCACGTCGTCGCCACCGTGTTCGATAGCGTTCCGGAAGAGGTTTTCCAGTAGTTCTAGCAATGCACCTTCGTCGGCTTTGATGGTGTCGTCGGCGTCGGTTTCCAGCGTCGCGTCCTCTGTGTCGACCATCGACCAGGCCCGCTGTGAGAGGGATCCGAGGTCGACTGTTTCGATCTCTTCCGGGTCGACACCCTGTTTGGCGAGCATGAGCAGGTCGTCGATAAGCGTGTACATCCGGTCGATGCTCCGCTCGGCGCGCTCGAAGTGCGCCTCGTCGCCCGTCTCACGCGCGAGTTCGAGCGAGCCGTCGAGGACATCCAGCGGGTTCCGTAGGTCGTGACTAATCGCGTCCGAGAACCGTTCGAGGCGCTGGTTCTGTCGCCTGAGTTCCTGCTCGCGCTGTTTCTGCTCGGAGATATCGCGGGTCGTCACGACGACGTGGTCTTCCAGCGGGCCGCTCTCGACCTGCTGGCCGCGGGACTCCGCCCAGATCCAGTTGCCATCGGCGTGACGGTACCGGTGTTCGATGACGGCAATGTACTCCGGTTCGTCTATCATCCGACCGAACTCCTCAAGCGCGTTCGAGAGATCGTCCGGATGGACGTACTCGAAGAGGTCGGAGTCCTGCATTTCGTCCTGATCGTAGCCGAGGACGCGTTCGACGGACGGACTGATGTACTCGACGTTGCCTTGCTCGTCGAATACGGTGAGCACGTCGGACGTGTGTTTGACGAACTGGTGGAACCGGGCCTCAAAGCGCGGCCGGTCGCTGACATCGCGGGACGTGAACACCCGGCAATCACGGTCCGTCTCGGTGTCCATGGAAACGATAGTTTCGAGCCAGACCCAGTCGCCGTCAGCGTCCCGGAACCGGTACTCGGTCCCGTTTTCCTCTCGTTCGCCCGTGAGCGTGGCGAGGACACGGTCCGCATCCTCTGGGTGAACGAGGTCCAGCCAGTTCGTGCCGACGAGAGAGTCCACATCGTACCCCAGCACGCGTTCGATAGCCGGGCTAACAAACTGTATTGACAGGTTCTTGTCAGTGACTGTCAATACTGAGGGTGCTTCGGCTAGCACCGCTTCGAAGTCATCAGTTGACGTGAGATACTGGTCTGGCATCAGATTTGAGACGGGTCGTCGCCCGTAGGGATACCATCTGCAGTGTCTGGTATCAGTAGTTGCTTCCTAAGTATTCACAGCACGTGATATAATTCCATCGGATAGGACAAAAATACTTTCTCCCTAACAATACTTCTCGATGGCAGGAACGGGATGCAGTCCACCAGTGGCGTCGCCCGCGGTAGCGCAACAGGGAGGCTTAAGTTTGGCTAATCCTAAGCCGAAACCACGCCAAGAGACACTCTCACAATGTACGAACACGATGTCATCGTGGTCGGCGCGGGTGGCGCTGGCCTCAGGGCGGCTATTGCAGCGGACGAAGAGGGTGCAGATGTGGCCCTCGTGACCAAGCTCCATCCGGTTCGGAGCCACACAGGTGCCGCGGAGGGGGGAATCAACGCCGCACTCCAGGAAGGGGACTCCTGGGACCTCCACGCCTACGACACGATGAAGGGGTCTGACTACCTCGGCGACGCCCCTGCCATCGACACCTTCGCCAAGGACGCCCCGGAAGAGGTCATCCAGCTCGAACACTGGGGGATGCCCTTCTCCCGCGAGGACGACGGCCGCGTCTCCCAGCGTCCCTTCGGCGGTCTCTCCTATCCGCGGACGACGTACGCGGGTGCCGAAACCGGCCACCACCTGCTGCATACGATGTACGAGCAGGCGGTCAAGCGCGGCATCGAGGTGTACGACGAGTGGTACGTGACCCAGCTGGCGGTCACCGACCACGACGACCCCGAGGACCGCGTCTGTCACGGCTGTGTCGCCTACGATATCAAGTCCGGCGAAATTCAGGGCTTCCGGGCCAACAACGGCGTGATTCTCGCAACCGGCGGCCTGGGGCAGGCCTTCGACCACACCACGAACGCCGTCGCCAACACCGGCGACGGCTGTGCGATGGCCTACCGCGCCGGCGTCCCCATGGAGGACATGGAGATGATCCAGTTCCACCCGACCACGCTACCATCGACAGGCGTCCTCATCTCCGAGGGGGTCCGTGGTGAGGGTGGCATCCTCTACAACGACGACGAGGAGCGGTTCATGTTCGAGCACGGCTACGCAAACAACGAGGGGGAACTGGCCTCCCGCGACGTGGTCGCCCGTGCCGAACTGACTGAAGTCAACGAGGGCCGCGGCGTCGAGGACGAGTACGTCGACCTCGACATGCGCCACCTCGGAGAGGAGCGCATTCTCGACCGGCTCGAGAACATCCTCCACCTCGCGGAGGACTTCGAGGGCGTCGACGGCCTCGACGAACCGATGCCGGTCAAGCCCGGCCAGCACTACGCCATGGGCGGCATCGAGTGCGACGAGAACGGCGAGACGTGCATCGACGGCCTCTACGCGGCCGGCGAGACCGCGTGTGTCTCGCTGCACGGTGCGAACCGGCTCGGGGGCAACGCCCTGCCGGAACTGCTCGTGTTCGGGGCCCGCGCCGGCCACCACGCCGCCGGGAAGGACATGAAGACCGCCGAAATCCAGACCGGCCCCTCCGCCAAGAGCGAGCCCGGCGACGTGGAGCCGCCGGTCGAACCCGGCGCAATCGATGCCAGCAGCGACGACGTTGCCGCTGACGGGGCGGCCGTCGAGCCGAAGGCAGTCCTCGAAAGTACCGTCGAGCAGGAACGCCAGCGCGTCGAGGACCTCATCGAGTCCGACGGCATCAACCACG